>OGCN01000242.1_pt1 | contig 96130 bp, 120 predicted proteins | sample 1570181 | NCBI WGS metagenome assembly OGCN01 (sample SAMEA4370584, study PRJEB24528) | human gut metagenome | reverse complement strand
TTAGTATTTTAACATAGATTCTTTTTTCTATGTCTACTAAATGGGGTGCATTTCAATACAAAGTGTGAATCTTTTTTGAATATCTAATAAATATGTTGAAAAATGCCAGAATATGACGTTCTATTCTTACAATAAAAAGTTGACTACTACACTGAATTTGTGATATAATTTCAGTGTGGGGGAATATTATGAAGGACTACGAAAAAATAAAAGAATTTGTAAATGAAAAAGATAATGCAATAACAGTAAATGATTTTAAAGATGCAAAAATTAAATTTTATTATATAAATAAATTGATGGAGGACAATTATATTTATAAAGTAAGAAAAGGCTTATATGCCAAAATAAATAGCTTTGAAGACGAATATTTTACAATTCAAAGTAGATATAAAAAAGCTATATTTTCATATAATACGGCGTTGTTTTTCTTAAATCAAACAGAGGTAACACCTAATATGATAGATATAACTATACCGAATGAGTATAATGTAAGTACGATAGATAGAGAAAGAATAAGAATACATTATACAAGTAGAGAAAATATAGAACTAGGAGCTATAGAGTTGAAATCTCCATTCGGGAATAATGTCAAAACATACAACCTAGAAAGAACAATTTGCGATATTGTAAAAAACGAAAATAAGTGTGGGTTAGATTTAGAACAAAAAAATAAAGTGATAAGAAATGCTTTTTCTAATAAAGAAATTGATAAAAGCATGATTATTGAATATGCAAAAAGATTAAAGTGTGAAAAGAAAATTAGAATGATAATGGAGGTATTTATTTGATAAAAAATATTCAATCATTAATGGATAAATCTAAAAATTTTGCAAAGCTAAATGGATTATCTGTTCAGGAAGTACTGCAAAATTATATGTTTGAAAGATTTCTAGAACGACTATCAAAGTCAGAGTATAAAGAAAAATTTATTATTAAAGGTCGGTTTTCTACTGTCAGCGATTATGGGGATTAACATAAGAACAACAATGGATATAGATGCAAATATTACAGGTATGAACTTTGAAAAAGACGAAATAAATGAAATGATAGATGATATTTTATCTATTAAAATTGATGATAATGTAATCTTTGAAGTAGAAAAAAATGTACCAATAAAAGAAGATAATGAATATGGAGGATATAGGTTTAAATTGATTGCAAAATTAAGCAATTTAAAAATTCCATTTTCAATAGATATATCGACAGGAGATTTAATTACACCGAGAGCTATAGAATATAAGTATAAAACGATACTTGAAAATAATCAAATAAGCTTGTATACATATAATTATGAAACAATAATTGCTGAAAAATTTGAAACTGTGTTAAAGAGAAATATTTCTAACAGTAGAATGAAAGACTATTATGATTTATATTATTTTGTAACATACAAATGGAATGATATTGATAAAGCGACACTTGAGGTGGCTGTTGATACAACTTTTAAACATAGAAAATCAAAGAAATATTTAGATAAATATAATGAAATAATTTTAAATCTTTCTAATGACATAAATTTGTTAGAAAGGTGGAACAAATACAGAAAAGAGCATACGTATGCGAAAGAAGTAGAATTTGAGGATACAATAAAAGCGATAGAAAAAATTCATAAAATACTATAAATAAAGTTTAAGTAAATAAATTTTTTAATGTAATACAACTAATGACTCAAATTTTAGTTTTTAACATGAAGTTAAGAAGGAGTAATTAGTTGTATTTTTATAAAAAGTTAATAATTCAATATTAAAACCAAAGAAATCTCCTCTTTTATATTGTAATTCCACCATATTTTGTGATATATTATACTTGCAAAAATTATATAAATTAGAGAGGACATTTATGAGTAGAGGAAAAAGATATAACGGATCTGAACATAAGCTAAATATAAAAAAAGTTATTGCTGTTATAATAGCATTTTTAGTAATAATAATGTTTGTAGCAGTTTTTATAAAATTAATGCAGCCAAAAGCAGAAACAACTGAAAAGAAAGTCGCAATGGCATACTATTCTGCATTTACAAACAATAAATGGGGAATAATTGATTCATCTGGAAACACAGTAATTACACCAAGTTATGATGAAATGGTTGTTGTTCCAAACAAGGACAAGGCTGTATTTATAGTAACATATGATGTAGATTACACAAATGGAACATACAAAACAAAGGCAGTAAATGAAAAAAACGAGCAACTATTTAGCACATACGACCAGGTTGAAGCAATTCAAAATTATGATCAGCAAAATAATATCTGGTATGAAAAAAGTTGTTTAAGAGTAAAAAAAGATAATAAATATGGATTGATTGACCTTTCAGGGAAAGTACTTCTAGACTGTAATTACGAGAGCATAGAGCCACTTATAGGAATTAGCAATAGTTTAATTACAACGAAAGATGGCAAGAAAGGGCTGGTAAGCTCGACGGGTTCTGTAATAATAGATAACGAATATGCAGATATCAAATCATTAACAAACGAATATGAAAATGGATATATTGTAAAAAATTCTGAAGGAAAACTTGGAGTAATTGGAACAAGTAAAAAAATATTACTTCCAATCGAATATGATGAAATTAAGAATGTATATGCCGAAAGCACTTATATAGCAAAACAAAGTGGTTCTTGGAAGATTGTAAATGTAAAAGACAATACATCAACCGACTTAAACTATGATGATGTGAAATCAATGGATAGTAGCAACATGGTAGTTGTAAAAGGTGGAAAATATGGAATTGCAACATTAGCAGGAGAAGAAAAAGTTACACCACAATTTGATTCTTTGAAAAACATTTATCAAAATTATTACATTGCTCAAAAAGACGGAAAACAAGGTGTGATAGATTCTGATAATAACGTAAAAATTGATTACAATTACAAATCTATAACATATGTAAAAACAGCAAATATCATAGAAGCTGAATCTGAAAAAGTTGAAACAGATTTATATGATAAAAATTTTAACTTGAAATTATCTGGAATAGTATCTGAAATTAACACAGATCAAGGCTACATGAAAGTCAGAATAAATTCAGATTATAAATATTATAATTTTAAATTTGAAGAAAAGAAAAATACAGAAATTTTAACAAACAATACATTATTCTTGGCAAAGAAAGATGGAAAATACGGTTATGTAGACAAAAATAATGTTGTAGTTGTAAACTATATTTACGATGATGCAACAGAGCAAAATAATTCTGGATATGTGGCAGTAAAAAAAGATGGAAAATGGGGAGCAATTAATTCAAAAGGCGAAACAACGGTAGCCCCAACACTTACACTAGAAAATAATCCAGTAATAGACTTTATTGGAACATGGCACTTGGCAGAAGATGCTAATGCAAATTATTATACGAAATAAAAAGTTGAAAAATTAAAATTTTGGCAATGTCAAGTTTATTTAAAATGCAATTACAAAACATGTAAAGTTGCCTTTTAAATGTATTTACACTGCCAAAATTTAGCGTTTTCAGTTAGAAGAACTTAAAAAGGAGAAATACAAATGGAACTAAAGACTAAGTATCAATACACATATTTTATATACCCATATATAATAAAACAGAAAAATTTAAACAGGTACTTTCTAAGCTTGTTAAAAAATCCAAGCTTTGAGATGAAAACTTTCGACAAGGAAAAAGACGAAGATTTATATTCATATTTCTTGCCAAAGGTTAGAAATACAATGTTTTGGACTATGGGGTTGAACAGAAGTAAACTTACAAAGTTCTATGATTTAGACGTAGCAACTCAAGCCACACTCTTAACAGAATACCCATGTACGATGTTTGAATATTCGTTAAATGAAGATATACAAGGCAAAGCTGGAAAAAGAGACGGAATATTTTTTGATATAACCAATATAACACTAGTTTGTTTTAATACTGGCATATGCTTTATGCTTATGAAAACAATGCTAGAAGGTGAAAACAGCCTTGCCAACATATGTAATTTCAATTATAAATTTAGAGACATAAAATCTGAAGCTTATGATTATAGAGGGTATGAAAATATAAAAATTCAAACAGACAGATTTAACACTATAAAAGAAATTACAGATTTAATTACAGAAATTACAGGCGAAAATAAAGAAGCTGCAAAAATGAATATAGATACAAACAGATTTATTACATATTCATATGCTTGTATAGGGCAAGAAGACTGGAATGATAATACAAATATAGAATTATTGCAAAAAGAATTTTATAAATTTGTAAATGTCGAAAAGGCAGACTATATAGTTGATAGTTGTAATGAAAGCCTTGCTAATAAAGTTGGAATTGTAGAAAAATCTAAAAACGAAATCTATGGCTGTAGTAATGTTGGAACGGTTTTATTAACATCAGATATAAATTTAGAAAATTGTACTAAAAGACAAAGTGAATTCGAAAGACAATATTTATATCAGTACATATATAATTTGTACAAAAAAATAAGCTTGAAAAAATTAAACTATGATTTTGAGAAAAAATCGAAAAGTACAAAAGAAGAATTCATAAAATTTGCACAAACAACATGGATAGAAGAAATTACAAACGACAATTTGGGCAGTTTGTTACAAAATGAATGGACAAAAACACTAAAAATGGATGCAATTTTTAAGCAAGTAAAAAACAAATACGATTTATTATATAAAAACTTAAACATAGAGAAAACAGCTAGCACAAATAAAATAATTGTAGCAATACTTGCAATATTGCTAATTATGAATATAATTAGTATTTTTAAAATATTTTAAAAATGAAAAAATCACAATTGTGGCTATTTTAAATTTCATTCAAAATGATTATATAATATATATGAAAGTCCACTAAATTTACTTGACAATGTTTAACTTTTTTCAAGTAAAATAGCACTCTATGAAAAGGAGAAAAATAAACATGCAGATAAAATCTGGAATAGATATAATTGAAGTTGAAAGAATAAAAAGTTCTATAGACGAAATGGGAGATAATTTTCTGAATAGGGTTTATACAGAAAACGAAATACAATACTGTGAAAGTAAGAAAAAAAACAAATATCAAAGTTATGCTGCAAGGTTTGCCGTAAAAGAGGCTACCTTCAAGGCTGTATCAACACTTATAAAAGATAAATATTCTATATCATGGAAAAACATAGAGACTACAAATGACGAAAATGGAAGACCAAGTGTGAAATTTATTTCACTAACAAAAGAGGTTGAAAAAGAACTTGCAAAAATAGAAAGTATAGATGTGAGCATATCACATTTAGAAAAATATGCGGTTGCAACTGTAAATATACTGTTTTAATGAGAATACTGAAAAATAATTATAAATTTGTCTAGAGTTAGGTGTGTCTACAACGTTGAAAAATATAAAAGATTTGTGTCCATGCTTTGTAAATAATGCCTATTTTGATAGAATTTAATTATTTTAGCAAGTTTTGAGTGGAAGGAAGATTAAAAGTGGAGTTTTTTGATTCACATGCTCATTATGATGATGAGAAATTTAATGAAGATAGAGAAGAAATAATCGAAAAAATTTATAATGCAGACATTACAAAATTTATTAGTGCAGGGTATAGTCTAGAATCTTCTAAAAAGGGGATAGAACTTGCTGAAAAATACGATTATATTTATACAACATCTGGAATTTCTCCAAATGATGTTAAAAAAAGTATCGAAGAAACGCAAAAAGAAATAGATGAATTAAGAAAATTAATAATAGAGTATAAGAGAGGAAAGAAAGAAAAAGATAAGCTAGTTGGAATTGGTGAAATTGGTCTAGATTATTACTGGAATAAAGAGAACAAAGAAGTTCAAAAGTATGCATTCATAGAGCAAATAAAACTTGCAAATGAGTTGAATTTGCCAATAGCAATTCATACTAGAGAAGCTGTAATGGATACCCTAGAAATACTAAAACAAAATCCAGTAAATAAAAAAGGTGTATTCCATTGTTGCCCATTTAATAGAGAACTAGTAAAAGAAGCCTTAAAACTGGGTTTTTATATATCAATAGCCGGACCTGTAACATTTAAAAATTCAAAAAATGCACCAGAAATAATAGACATGATACCGATTGACAGAATGTTAATAGAAACAGATAGCCCATATCTAGCACCAGAACCTGTAAGAGGTACTAGAAATGATTCGAGAAATGTAAAATATACAGCACAAAAAATTGCAGAATTAAAAGGACTTACACTAGAAGAAGTTGCAGAAGCAACATATAGAAATGCAGAAAAATTATATAACATTGAAGAATAATACAATAAAAATACCTTATTGATAAATTAATTCAATAAGGTGTTTTTACATTAGTATTATTTTCCAAAATCTACTTTTACATTTTTACGAGCTTCTGCATTGTCTACTTCGAATAAAGCTTCAGGTTTAAATCCAAATAAGCCAGCAGCAATATTTGAAGGGAAAACTTCTAATTGTGTGTTATATTTTGTAACAGTATCATTGTAAAATTGTCTTGAATAAGAAAGTTTATCTTCTGTTTTAGATAATTCATCTTGCAAATTCATGAAATTTGTATTGGCTTTCAAATCTGGATAATTTTCAGAAAGAGCCATAATTGTTTTTAATGTACTTGAAAGAGAACTATCAATACTTGCTTTATCTTCAACTGTTTTAGCATTTGTCCACGAAGAACGTAAGCTTGTAACTTTTTCTAAAACATCAGATTCATGTGCCATGTAGCCTTTTACTGTTTCAACAAGATTTGGGATTAAATCAAATCTTCTTTGAAGTTGTACATCAATCTGGCTCCAAGCATTTTTAACTCTTTGTCTTGCTACCACTAAATTGTTGTGCATAACAATTAATGCAATAACAATAGCAACCAAAACAACAATTATAATTAGTGTTACCATAGTGATTACCTCCTATAATAAATTTGATTATACTATATCATATATAAAATATGTTTACAATAAAAAAATATTAAAAAAGTAGTAATATTTTTTCAAAGTCAGTCATATTATATAATAGGACAATCTGATAAAATTGGACAAAATTTCCAGTGACTGTGCCTCTAAGAATAGCACGGATGGTGCCAAATTTGACATGTTAAGAAAAAAATGGTATAATAAAGACGTTGTTTCAAAAGGAGGAACTAAAAATATATGAAGAAAGCAAAAAAAGCAGAAAATCCAATACGTAAAATAATTGGTATTTGCTTAATACTACTATTCGTAATGGGCGTTGGAGTTATGGCGTCAAATGCTAAACTTTACAACGTTAAAATAATTCTTTCAAATGGTTATATAATGAATGTAACAACATCTAAAACAAAAGTATCAGAAATATTAGATGAAAACCACATAATATTATTACCAGAGGAAAGTGTTATACCAAATGAAGATAGCGAATTATCAGACAATAAAACAATAAAAATATCTAAAGATGAACAACAAACAGTTGAAGTTGCTGAAAATGCAGAAACATCAGAGAATGTTACAGTAGAAACTTTATTAAAAACTTACGATTCAATCGTAGAAAAATTAGAAACAGTACAAGTAACAATTCCATACGAAACAATTACAAAAGATGTTTCTAACAATGACTCAAATAAAAGAGAAACCGTTGTACAAAAAGGTAAAGACGGATTAAAAGAAGTAACTTACAAAGTAAAATATCAAAATGATGTTGAAATTGAAAGAACAGAAATTTCTTCTAACATAATAGAAGAACCAGTTGACAAAATTATAGAAATTAGAAAAACTATAACAAACAGAAGCACAAGAAGCTCATCAGTTTCTTATAGTAATGGTGTATGGACATATTCAAGTGAGGAATTCGACTTATTATGTGCCATAACAGCACAAGAATGTAGCTCAAGCTACCAGGGTGCTTTAGCTGTTATAACAACAGCATGTAACAGAGCAGAGAGCTCAAGATGGGCAAAAAATGGTTCAGATCCATTAAGCCAATACAAGGCTCCGGGACAGTTCTGTTATTCAATAGATAGTTATTGGAAAAGGAGATTAAACGGTAACTATTCATCTGTAGTTGCACAAGCAGTTACAGACGCATTAAAAGGAAAAAGAAACCACAATTACTTATCATTTAGATCAGCAGGATATGCTTCAGGTGAGTACATTGGCGGAAACGTATATTTCAATGCAAAATAATCAATTGCGCTTAGGATAAGAAAACTTATTTTAAGCGCAATTATTGTATTCGGCTTGCTATTTGGAGTTACATATAGTAAAATGTAGCTAGTTGAAAAATAATTAGAATTTTGTCTACGTTAAATCTTGTCTAAAACGTGGTTACATACACAAAGTATACGTCCTTGCCTTTTAGATTTCGTTTTCCTTGTCAAAATTTAATTCTTTTCCAACTTTGAGTTTTGAGGAGGATAGAACATGAAGTTAATATCTTGGAACGTAAATGGATTAAGAGCAGTTATGAATAAAGGGTTTAACGACTTTTTTGAAAGCATAGATGCGGATATATTTTGTATTCAAGAAACAAAATTACAAGAAGGTCAAATTGATTATAAGCCAGATGGATATTTCGCATATTGGAATAGCGCTGTGAAAAAAGGTTATTCTGGTACAGCAGTATTCTCTAAAATAAAGCCTAAAAAAGTAACTTATGGAATTAATATAGAAGAACATGACCAAGAAGGACGTGTGATAACATTAGAATTTGAAAAATTTTATCTTGTAAATTGTTATACTCCAAATTCACAAAGAGAGCTCACAAGATTAGAATATAGAATGAAATGGGAAAATGATTTTAGAGAATATTTAAAAGAATTAAACACAAAAAAACCAGTAATTTTATGTGGAGATTTGAATGTTGCACATAACGAAATAGATTTAAAAAATCCAACGTCCAATAGACATAATGCGGGATTTACAGATGAAGAAAGAGGGCAGATGACAAATCTTTTAAATGCAGGTTTTGTGGATTCATTTAGATATTTGTATCCAGACAAAGCAGGAGTTTATTCATGGTGGTCATACATGTTCCATGCCAGAGAAAACAATGCAGGCTGGAGAATAGACTATTTTATAACATCAGCTTCAATAAAAGAAAAAATACAAGACAGCAAAGTACATACAGAAGTATTTGGAAGCGACCATTGTCCGGTTGAGCTAGATATAGAACTATAATAAAGTTAAGAAAGGGTACATCAATATGAAAAAAGAAAAGAACGATATAAAGCTATGGTTATTCTGGTTTTCACTTGCAGTAGCAATAATAGCAGCCTATAATATATTAGGAAATTTAGCAGGAGTGGCTCAAATAATAGGAAATATACTTGGAGCAATAATGCCATTTTGTATAGGATTATTAATAGCATATATATTATACATGCCATGTAGAAGCATAGAAACATTATTTAAAAAATCGAAGAAAAAAAGCTTCGTAAACAAACATGCAAGAGGATTAAGTATATTAACAACATACATAATTGCACTTATAGTAATTGTAATAATTTTAAACGTAATAATTCCAATTGTAGTACAAAGTCTGTCAGACTTATTTACAAACCTACCGGGCTATTACAACAGCGTTACAGAAAAAATAAATGAACTTCCAGAAGATAATATTTTAAGAAGCGAAAAAGCCACTGAAATAATAAATAACATAAAAAATATTGATTTTACAGCATTATTCAATATGGAAAGAATTCAGCAATATATTAAAAGCTTCATAAGTGCTATGGAGACAATACTAGATGCATTCATAGCAGTAATAGTTTCTGTATACATATTGGCACAGAGAAACGCAATAATAAGATTCTTATCAAAATTTACAAAAGCAGTTGCTTCAAAAAATGCATATGAAAAAATAAAAAAATATTTCATGAAATCAAACAGTGTATTCTTCAAATTCCTAACAAGCCAGGTACTAGATGCAATATTAGTAGGAGTATTAGTATCGGTTGCATTATCAATACTACAAGTAAAATATGCAGTACTATTAGGCTTTATGATAGGACTATTTAACCTAATACCATACTTTGGAGCGATAGTAGCAGTTGTAATTGCAATACTAATTACAGTATTAACAGGCGGAATTGGAAAAGCCTTATTAATGACAGTAGTTGTAGTAATACTACAGCAAATAGATGCAAACATAATAAATCCTAAAATAGTAGGAGACTCACTAGAAATTAGCCAGTTACTTGTAATATTTGCAGTAACACTAGGTGGAGCCTACTTTGGAGTAATTGGTATGTTCTTAGCAGTACCAGTAGCAACAGTAATAAAATTAATAATAGAAGACTTCATAGAAGAAAGAGAAAAAAGCAAAGGAATATAAACAAAATGATATGTGTAGAAATGCACATATTTTTATTTTGCATTGAATGTTATTACCTAATATGTTATAATACATCAAACCATTATTGTAAAGGTTAGGTGAAGTTAAGATGATTTATTTTGGAAAATATTTAAAAGACTACTTAGAATATAGCAATATATCACAAACAGAATTTGCAATGAGAATGGGAATTACACAAAAACATATGAACGAAATATTAAATGGAAAAACAAATATAACTTTAGAAATGGCTGCAAACATAGAGAGATTGACTGGAATAAAATCAAGTTTCATTATAAGTGTGGAAAATTCGCGTATACTTAAAGAAAGTATTCTAAAAGAATATGGCAACTTACAACATATTAAAGAAGAAATAATAAAAAAATATTATATTAATGAACTGAAAAAAAGAAAATGGATAAAATTTAAGGACGAGACAGACGAATTACAAATATGTATAGACTTATTAGATTTTTTAAAGATAAAAGATTTTGAAGTAGTACCAAAATTGGAAGAACAAGTATTATTTAAAAAATCAGGAAATGATTTTAATAAGATTGCATTATGGATTGCCCGTTGTGATGAAATAATAAAAGAGCAAGATGTAAATGAATACAACAGCTATAATCTAATGTTTTTAATAAAAGATTTAAAAGAATTAGCATATAAAGAAGGATTTGAATTAGAAAAAATAAAAGAAGTATTAAATAAATATGGAATATATTTTGTGTGTGAAAAGGCTCTCCCAGGAACAAAAATAAGAGGGTGCTTTAAAGTTAAAGGAAAACAACCAGCGGTGTATGTTACGGATAATTATGCGGGCAAGGATTCATTTTTCTTCGAACTATTCCATGAATTAGGACATTGTAAATCAGATTATAATGAAGGAAAAAACAAAATTATTATAGACGGAAATGAGAAAAAAGAAGAGAAAGCAGATAAATTTGCATTAGAAGTAATGATTCCGGAAAATGTTTGGAACGAAATTATTAATGGAAAGATAGAGAAAAATAAATTAGAAAAAATATCTCAAACAGAAAAAATTCCAATGAGTTTTATAGTTGGAAGATTGGCTAAGAAAGATTTAATTACTTATAGGAGCCGTTTATACCAAGATAACTACCAAAAATAAAGAATTGACAACCAATATATTAGAGTATATAATGCAAATTGTATGACAATTAGATGATAGGGAGGAAAAATTTTTTTTCCACATTATTATAATTAAAGGAGAGACTAAGTATGAAAACTTTTGCATTAGTTCATCGGAATGTTTGTTTGAATGTTATTTGTGATGATGAGTTTGAGAATGTAATTAAGGAACATTTTTGTAAGAGTACAAAGCTTATTTTTGAAAATTCAAAATCACCCACTTATACTTTATGCGTAACTGCTCAAATAAGAACGATTGATGGTATTTATCATAAGATGGTGGATAAATGGTTTAATTATTCAACACTAGATTGCTGGATTGATAATAGTAAAAGAATTTGTTATATATCTAATTTTAAAGCTGATTGTATAGCAAATAGAAATTTAACTATTCAGTATTTTACAAGTAATCTTTTTAATAGATTACTTGTAATGAATGGGTATGTTGGTATTCATTCTTCCTGTGTGGAAAAAGATGGTGATGGAGTAATGTTTGTGGGCTCACGGTTGGCTGGAAAAACAACATGCATGCTGGATTTGTTAAATAATGGTTTCAATTTTGTGAATAATGATACTGCAGCTATTAAGTATATAGAAAGCGAACATCAAATTGAAGCACTTGGAATCATCAAAAATGTTTTTATTAGAATGAATAAGAGCTTTGCTACTCAAATTCAAAATCAAAAATATTTGGAGATTGCAGAACGACAAGGTGTTCAATACTCTGATAGAGTATCGCTAGAGGAAAATCGTATTATTCTTACACCACTAGAACTGGCAGAGCTGAATCATTGCAAATTTATCCCGTCTGTAAAAATTAAAATTGTGATTATTCCACAATATAATCCTAGATTGAATAGTATTAGATTTTCATTGCAAGCTTCTAAGACTTATGCTCAATTTTTTATTTCTCAGAGTTTACCACTTGTTCATGATACTACAGCTTTTTTGACAGATATTGCTGTAGATGATTTGGGATTCTATCAACTCCAAAATGGTGTTGAATATTTATCCTCTTTACCATGTTATGTATGCGAGTATAATGAGAGAAATATAGAACATTTGGCAGAAACTGTACAGAATGCATTAATAAGATAATTTGCAAATGCAAGGAGAAAACAGAATGGCTAAAATAGAGATATTAGAGCTAGATAGCATAAGTGAAAAGGAATATACTCGTATAGTATGTGTTACAAGATATAAAAAGAAGTGGATTTATAGTCGAATGAAAGGAAAGAATACATGGGAAATTCCAGGAGGACATATTGAACATGGAGAAAACTGGAGGACTGCAGCAGAGAGAGAATTATATGAGGAGGCAGGTGTCGTAAAAGCTAACATTGAACCGATTTGTGTTTATAAAATATCGAAATATGCATTATTATGTTTTGCCGAAGTTATTGAGTTAACAGATTTGCCAAACTATGAAATGGCAGAAATAGGCTTTTTCGATAATGAGCCTCAACTCTTGTCTTACCCGGAAGCGCACAAGCTTTTTTTTGAAGTAATAAAAAGTAAAAAGAAACTTTAATTATATAGCCTCCATTCCTACTTGGAATGGAGGCTTAAATCTATTTGTTTTTTTTCAATGGACATAAAGGATCTATATCATCTAAATTTCCAAATAAATATAGTGAACGAGCCCTACATCCACTTCTACATATTGAGTAATGCTTGCAGTTTTTACAAGTATCATTTCCTTTTATAATAGATTTTTCTAAAGATTTGTTCCAAATATTTATAAATTTTTGATTTTTGATATTTCCGATATTGTATTCTTCTCCCCAAAAGTAACAAGGCGAGCAATTTCCGGTTGCATCTACCCACATTGCTTCTTTACCACAATGACAGCCAAAACCATTTGTTCCAATCCAAGGCTTGATTTTTGTTATTTTTTCTGGATAAATGATTTCTATATTTGCCTTTATTTGACGTATCTCTTTTAGGAAATCTATGTATTCATCTTGAGTTATTTCTAAATTTTCATTTTTGGCACGTCCATAAGGGATTAATGGAGTTATTCTAATTAAATCAAATTTATGTTGTTCAGCTAATTTAATTAATTCACGGTATTCGTTAAAATTATTTTTGTTTAATGTAACTCTTATGGCCTTTTTACCATTAAAATTATCTCGCAATAGTTTTAATGCGTTCAGTGCTTTAGAATATGTTCCAATTCCTCTTAGAGCTTCATGATTTTTTTCTAAGCCATCTAAACTGATCCAAAAAGTATCTAAATTTTGTTTATTTAATTGTTCAATATATTCTTTTGTTAATAATAAACCATTGGACACGACAGACACTGCAAGTTGTTTATTTTTTCCATATTCTAATATATCCAATAAATCGGGTCTAGTTAGAGGCTCTCCACCACCTAAACATATGAAAAATGTTCCAAACTCTCTCATTTGATCAAAGAGGCTATATATTTCTTTTGTGTTTAATTCGTTTTCCAGACAGATACCAGATTCTGTAAAGCATTGCTTACATCTGAGATTACACTTTTTTGTTATATTCATTGAAATTTTTAATGGTGAGCTTAATTGATTAGTTCTTTTGTGATCTATCTCAATAAAATTTCCATGCAATTTATTTCTTATTTTTTCTGTATCCTCGGAATTATAATATTCTTCTGTTTTGTTCTTGGAGTCGTATACTCTTGAACCAAAATATTCATTTACAATAAAGTATCTTTTCATAGTATTATTATCCTTTCAATTATTTAATTAAATTAAGAAATAATTTTAGTTTTACTTTTTAGTGAGCCTTTCATTTAATTCCCATAAAGCAGTTTTATTACTATCATATCTTAGCTTTTCCATTGCTTCATTATATTCTACCCATTTGTATTCTTTATGCTCATTTGAGAGTTTTATATCATAGTTTTTTAACTCTACTGCAAATGTGTATTCTGGAACAACGAATACACTATCTCCCCAGGTATATTTTCCGGTTATATTTAAAACAGGAATGGTTGTCCTTGAATCTAATTGTCTAATTTCGTTTTTATCAATAATTAGAGACGTTTCTTCCTTTATTTCCCTTACCACTGTTTCGATTGGTGTTTCATTATCTTCACCTCCACCAGACACAAATTGCCAAATGGGATGAGAATTTCTATAAAATATTGCGAATTTGATTTGTTTATTTTCTTTTTTATATAGAATGGTTAATGTTTGATATGGTGCTCTCATAATATTCCTTCTTTCATTTTATAATTTTAAAAAGAGTATAACATATTTAATTAAAAAAAGTCCATATATATTTACAAGACAAAAGTAATTTTTTATGACTATACTTTTTTTATAAAAAACGCCAACTCCTATTGACAAAAATGAAGCAAGTAGTTTATAATAATAGGCATGTAAAGATTTATGTGCTAAGAAAATTAGAACATATAAAATCCCATACGAATGCTACAGCGCACCGGAAGGAGGGGAATATCAATGTCAGAAGTTAAAGTAAATAATGGAAATATAGAAGATGCCTTAAAAAGATTTAAGAGACAATGTGCCAGAAATGGAGTATTACAAGAGGTACGCAAAAGAGAACATTATGAAAAACCTAGTGTAAAGAGAAAGAAAAAGTCAGAGGCAGCTAGAAAAAGAAAATTTTAATTATTAATAAGAGAAAAGAGGCGTTTTCAAAATATATGTAATATTTTGGAAGCGCTTTTGTATTTAAAATTAAATAAAATATAAAGGAGTTGGATAAAATGTTAAAAGAAAAATTATTAGAAGATTTAAAAGATGCTATGAAAACAAAAAATGTAAACAAGAAGAACGCAGTTCAAATGGTTAGAACAGCAATATTACAAATTGAAAAAGACAAGGGAATAGAAGTTAGTGACGAGCAAATATTAGGAATTGTTGCTAAAGAAGTAAAAACAAGAAAAGATGCAATTGCAGAATATGAGCAAGCAAATAGAGAAGATTTAATAGAAAAGGCAAACGAAGAAATAAAAGCTCTAGAAGAATATTTACCAAAACAATTAACTGACGAAGAATTAGTTACAGAAGTTAAGAAGGTAATAGAGAAATTAAACGCAACATCTATGAAAGACATGGGACCTGTAATGAAAGAAGCAAAGGCTACAATAGGTGCTCAAGCTGATGGAAAAAGAATAAACGAAGTAGTAAAAAGTTTGTTAGCATAGACTTTTAGTAAAATGAATATGGAAAGGAATTTATAATATGTCGATTACTACCACAGAATTAATGGAAGGCGTAAAGCTTCATAAAATAGATACAAAAAAATATAAAACAAATTTATTGGCAATATATCTTACTTCAAAACTTGATAGAATGCATGTTACAGAGAATGCACTAATGCTTGCTATTCTTAGAAGAGGGACAAACAAATTAAAGACACAAGAAGATATAAATATAAAATTAGAAGAGTTATATGGTGCAGATTTTAACTGTGGAATAGATAAACTATGCAATGATAGTGTATTCAAATTTTATATGGAATCTTTAAATGATGAATTTTTGTATGAAAAAGAAAATGTTTTAGAACAAAGTACTCAAATGCTATTTGATATAGTATTTAGTCCGCTTACTGAAAATGGAATGTTTAATGAAGAATATTTTAATAGTGAAAAAGAGAATCTAAGACAAATAATCAGAAGTAGAAAAGATAATAAAGGTGCATATGCATATTCTAGGTGTATAGAAGAAATGTATAAAGATGAGCCATATGGTTTGTTTACGTATGGTTATGAGGAAGATTTGGACAAGATTAGAAATAAAGAATTATACAATGCATATTTAGAAATGTTAAAAAACAGTAAAATAGATATTTTTGTGTCTGGAAATTTCTCAGAAGGAAAAAACAATGTGGACGAAATAATCAAGAAACAAATAAATGAGAAAAATGTTCAGCCAAGAAATATTGATGTATATGTAGAAAATGAAGTAAAAGAACCAGTGGCAGAAAAGGTTGTAAGAGAAACAATGGACGTTTCTCAAGGAAAACTTGTAATAGGACTAGATGTTACAAAACTTGAGCCAGAAGATAAAGCGGTAGCATCTGTTTATAATGCCATTTTAGGCGGTGGAGCAAACTCAAAATTATTTCAAAATGTAAGAGAAAAAGCAAGCTTAGCATATAGTGCAGGTTCATTATATATTAAAAACAAAAACAGCATAGTAATAAGAAGTGGAATAGAACAGAAAAACTATGAAAAAGCTCTTGAAATAATCGAGAAACAAATAGATGACATGAAACAAGGTAATTTCGATGAGACCGATATGAAGAATGCAAAACAGCTTATAGTTGCAAGTTTCAGATCTATGGAAGATGAACAAGATTCGACAATTTCTTATTATTTCGGAAAAGAAATGGAGCAAGAAAATGCCGACATTGCAACATATATCAGCCAAATAGAAAACGTTACAAAAGAGCAGATAGTTAAAGTTGCACAAAATGTTACTATTAACACTATATATTTTTTGAGTAAATAGAAAAAACAGGAAGGAAAAGTTTATGAGAGAAATAGAAAACAAAAATATTAAAGAAAAGTGCTATATGGAAAAGCTAGAAAATGGCTTGCAAGTTATAATAATTCCTAAAAAAGAAATCCAGAAAAAATATATTATTTGGGCCACAAAATTTGGTTCAATAGACAATACATTTATAGATAGCACAACAGGAGAAAAAGTTGTAATTCCAGATGGAGTTGCTCATTTCTTAGAGCACAAAATGTTCGAACAAAAAAATGGTGTAGATAGTTTATATGTATTAATGGCTCTGGGATTAGATGCAAACGCATATACAACAAATGACCACACAGCATATCTATTTGAGTGTACAGACCATTTTTATGAGGGCTTAGACGAGCTAATGGATTATGTGCAAAATCCATATTTCACAGACCAAAATGTCGAAAAGGAAAAAGGCATAATTGGACAAGAAATAGGAATGTATGATGATGATCCAGGCTGGCAGTTATATATAAATGCTATGGATTGTTTATATGAGAAAAATCCAATCAAAGTAGATACAGCAGGAACTGTTGAGACTATATCTGGAATAAATCCGGAGATGTTGTATAAATGTTATAACACCTTCTATCATCCAAGTAACATGGTATTGACCGTTGTTGGAGATTTTGAACCAGAAGCAATTCTTGCAGAGATAAAGAAACGTTTAAAAGACAACGAAGCACGTGGAGAAATAACAAGAATATATCCAGAAGAAAAGCTAGAAATAAATAAAAAATATGCAGAAAAAGAAATGGAAGTAAGCTTGCCATTATTCATGATAGGTTTCAAAGACAATATTAAAGATAAATATAATGAAGTTGTAAAAAGACACATTGCAATAGAAATAATTTTAAACATGTTAATAGGAAAAAGCTCTAATTTATACAATGAGCTATATAAAGAAGGCTATTTATTATCTCAGCCAGATTTAGAATATGAATTTGGAAATGAATATTCACATGTACTAATCGGAGGCCAGTCAAAAAATCCACAAAAAGTGTATGAAAAAATTGCAGAAAAAATACAAGAAATGAAAAACAACGATATTAATGTGCGAGAATTCGAAAGAATAAAAAAGAAAATATATGGAGACTATGCTGTAGAATACAACAATGTAGCAGACATCGGCAGAATGTTCACATCAGATTATATAAAAGGAATAAACAGCTTCGAATACATGGATAAATTCGAAGAAATAGACGCAGAATATGCAAAACAAGTATTAAAAGAAATATTCACAGAAGACAAAATGATTATGTCTGTGATAAAAGGTAAAAAATAATTTTCGACATATATTAAAATGACCCAAACATCTTCTTTTCAAAATTCAATTGGAAGTTCGACTTTGAGGAGTCCGTTAGGAGCTCAAACCAAGAACAACATATTGATATTTTGAAAAGAAGATGTTTGCCCTTTTTTAGAATAATTAGCTGTTATATTATAAAATATGAAGTCGAATTTATTTGTCAAATTTTATTGCTTTCTGATGTATAATAATAGAATATAAAAAATAACATTATAAAAGGAAAAATATTAAAAAAATAAGTGGAAAAATGCAACACGAAAAACGGCGTAAACCATTGAAAATCCTTGACTCTAGACTATATATGTGGTATTTTGAAATAAAGGAAAAATGTGTGGAGAAAAAGGAGAAAATCAAATGCTAAATGATAAAATTTGTAAATTAAGAGAGAAACTTAATGAAAGTATAATAAATGGTGAAGATTATAGCATAATTTATCAGTTGAGTATTGAATTAGATGAATTAATTGCACAATATTATGAAATATTAACAAAAAATAGTTGACTAAAATATTTTTATTCTATATAATTGAATAAGAAAATCCAGAAAAAAGGGAAGAAAATGAAGAGAAAAGTAAAAATTTTTAGTATAATAATGTTAATTATAATTACACTGTCATCATTTATGGCGACGATATCATATGCAGATTTGATTAATCCGAATGACTATAATCCTAATAATAGGAATGAAGAAGTGCCAGAAAAGTTTACAAATATGGTGGGAATAATTGCAACAACAATACAAACTATAGGAGTTATATTATCAATAATTGTAATTGGATTGCTTGGAATTAAATATATGACTGGAAGTGTCGAAGAAAAAGCAGACTACAAAAAATCTATGATTCCATTCTTGATTGGAACAGTACTTATTGTAGCTGTAGGAACTATTATACGTATAGTAAACGATTTAACATCGCAAGCAATAGGTGAATAATAAAAAACAGTTGAAAAACTGCTAAACATGTAGTATAATAGGTAATATAGGAGTTAAAATATGAAGAAATATAAAAAGCTATTAATAAATATTATGGTAATATTTATTATATTATTTAATTTATTCATACCTAATGCATATGCAGGACCATTACAAGATATTATGAATAGAGCAGAAGGCTTTGTAAACAATGGCGAAAACGGAGGAAATGTTATAAACAATGACGCTCTCAAAGAAGGATCAAATACATTATATAATGTTTTATTAGTAATAGGAATTGCAGTAGCATTCATATGGGGAATTGTATTAGGAATACAATTTATAACAGGAAGCCTAGGCGAAAAGGCAGATGTAAAGAAAAATCTAATAGTTTATCTAGTTGGATGCGTTATAATATTTGGAGCATTTGGAATTTGGAAATTGCTGCTTCAATTATTAGAACCACTTGAATAATAAAATAGTTATTAATATTCTTACGAAAGTAAGCTTTAATAAAATAGAAAAATAAGGAGGAATAAACATGAAAAAATCTATAAAGGTAATATCAACACTATTATTAGCAATAATGTTAGTTACATCTATAGCAGGAACTGTACTAGCAGTTGATCCAAATACAGTTCTAAATGGATTAAATGGAAATGGTAATGTTCAAACTAATGACTTAACTAAAGTTGGTAATAACATTGTTACAATAATTCAAGTTGTTGGTATTGTTATAGCAGTAATTGTATTATTAGTTATTGGTATTAAATATATGATGGGTAGTGCTTCAGAAAAAGCAGAATACAAGAAAACAATGATACCATATATAGTTGGTGCAGTTCTTATTTTTGCTGGTACATCATTAGTAAGAGTTATTTACTCATTATCAACTTCAGTATCAACAAAATAATATTTCATAAGTGTTACATAAGTATTACAATAAAATTAAAAGTGCATTTACATGCACTTTTTTTTGTTTTTAGGTTACATTTTGTTACAATATGTGCTATAATTTAATATATAATATTATGTTAAAACGGAGGAAGTCTATGGGAACATATAATGTGCCTAGAAATGTAAAAGGAGAAGGTAGAATTCTATTCATTTTTACAACAAAAAGCTTAATATATAGTGCAGTAGGGGTTGGCGTTGGATTAATATTTTATTTAATATTTAAGCTAATGAGCCTAACCGTTGTTGGAATTGCTATGGTTGTATTATGTGCATTAATTGGGTATTCAATAGGAATGTTAAAAGTGCCAAACATAGGTATATTAAAGGCAACTAAAGTTGTGGGTGGCGAAAACGTAGACGATGTAATAAAAAGAGCAATAAAATTTAAACAAAAGAGAAACAAAATTTACATCTATGATGATAAGGAGGAAAACACAAATGACAGATAATACATCATTTTTAACGATTATACTATATGTGATGCTTGCAATAATGTTTGCTTTGGCAGTAGCACTTATTTTTATATATTTAAACATGAAAGTTAAAGAAAAACAAAAGGAGAAAGAAGACAGTGCAGTAGCAGAGTCTAAACCAGTAAAAAAATCTTCATCAAAAACTTTTAATGTTGGTTCTGTTTTTGATTTTATGGAATTTGATAAAATTGAAGATAACATGATTATACAGAAAAAAGGCGCAAGATATGTAATGGTTGTTGAATGCCAAGGTATTAACTACGACTTAATGTCACAAGCAGAAAAAGTTGGAGTTGAAGAAGGATTTATACAATTTTTAAACACCTTATCACACCCAGTTCAAATATATACACAAACAAGAAAAATTAACTTGGAGAGTAGCATCCAAACTTATAAAGCAGAAGTTGATAAAATAGAACAAGAATATAGCAGACAAAAGATGAGATATCAAAATATAATGGCATCACCAAATGCCACAGCAGAACAGAAAAAACAAGCTTTATATGAGTTTACAAAAGACAAAAACTTATATGAATATGGTAAAGACATTATATACAACACAGAAAAGATGAGTTTAAATAGAAATATATTAAACAAAAAATATTATATAGTAATTCCATATTATTCAGAAGAACTTGGACAAAATGAATTTGACAAAGATGAAGTTAGAGAGATGGCTTTCTCGGAATTATACACAAGAGCACAGGCTATAATAAGAACTTTGTCAGTATCAGGTGTTATGGGAAGAGTACTTTCATCAACAGAACTTGCAGATTTACTATATTTTGCATATAACAGAGAGGATGCCGAAGTTTTCGGTGTTGATAAGGCAATTAAAGCTGGATACAACGAGTTATATTCAACAGCACCAGATTACATGGATAAGAAAATGGAAATGTTAGACAAGCAAATAGAAGATGCCGCAGTTAATTTGGCAAGTGATAAAATTGCACAAGTTCAAACAGAAAAAGAGAAAGAATATCAAAGAAAAGTTGAAACAGAAGATGACATAATAAATAACTTAGCACAACTTATAATTCAAGAAAACGAAGCAATGCTCGGAAAAGACGTTGCAGAAAAAGCAAAAGAAAAAGTAAGGAAGGAGAAGAAAGCTAATGTTCAATAAAAAACGTAAAGCTACTAATAATGATTTGCAATTTCAAAGAAATGATTATACGAGTGATGAGCAAATTCCAATATTACACAAGAAAACAATAAAAGAATTAATTGCACCTTCTGGAATAGACGCAAGTAATATTGACCACTTAGAGATTATATCAAATGTAAAAAGATATGCTAGAAGCTTCTTCGTTTCTGCATTACCAAGAATGTGTACATTTCCAGAATTATTTAGAGATATGTATATGTTTGGAGACATAAATACATCAATATATATAACACCAATTCAAGAATCTAGGTCTCAAAACGAGTTGAATAGAACGATAAATGAGCTAGAAACAGAAAGAATTGTTGCAGCAGATAGAGGAAATATCAATAGAGAGAGCAACTTGGCTCAAAAAAGATATGAAGCAGAAAGCTTAAGAGATGAGATTGCAGCAGGATTTAATAAACTTTATGAAGCATCTGTTGTGTCTACACTGTTTGCGTATAGTTTGGAAGATTTAGACAAGCTTACTAAACTATTAGCAACAGAAATGTCGAAATCTTTGGTTGGAATAAAAAGTGCATGGGCAATGCAAGAAGAGGCTTTCCAAAGCAATTTACCTTTGGCAGAAGATAAAATAAGGAAAACGCATACATTTGACCGTAGATCTATGGGAACAGTATTCCCATTTACTACATCAGAAGTTGGTCACTCAACAGGTATTCCACTTGGATTTAATAAACAAACTGGCGTACCAATATTATTTGATAACTTCCATAGCTCACTTACGAACTATAACATGGTTATATTTGCTAAGTCTGGTGCCGGTAAATCTGTAACAATGAAGACCTTAATTTCAAGGTCTGCAGTACTTATGGGAATACAAAGCTTAGCACTAGATGCCGAAGGTGAGTATAGCATAGTTGCGGAAAGTTTAGGCGGAATAAACGTTGTACTAAGCCCTAACTCAAAAACAGTTATAAATGTTTTTGATATAGAAACCGAAGTTGTAAAAGACGAAATAACAGGAAGAGAAAGGGCTGTATTAAACGTAGAAAACAAAGTAGAGGACGTTACACAAGCGCTACTTACAATGGCAAGAGGTAGTACAAGAAGCCAGGATATTAATGAGGTAACAAAGCAAATTATTGCAGAATCTGTTGCACAAGAGTATGCAGCATATGGAATAACAAGTGACCCAATGAGCTTATATGAAGCAGCTGGAAGAGGCAACGGAGACATATTAGGAAGAGCAAGAAAGAAAATGCCAACAATTGGGTCATGGTATAAGCGTTTACAAAGAAATGCAGAAAGCAATACAAACCAAGATTACAGATTTCACTACAGTTATTTGTTAAAAGTTATGAAACAATACATAAGGGAATATGATGGTCAAATGGCATACTTTGACGGACAATCAACATTTGACTTATTAGATGGCACATTATTTATAAACTTAGATATATCACAACTAGAAGAAAGATTTGCAAGACCACTTGCACAACAAATATTACTTTCTTGGATATGGGAAAAATACGTTAAGAAAAACAGTGAAGATAGAAGAAAAGCTGCTAAGAAGAGAGTTTTGGTTGATGAGGCATGGATGTTATTGCCATACCCAGAAGCTGTAGACTTCTTAAACACAATGGCTAGACGTGCGAGAAAAAGAAACGTATCACTTGCAATAATTTCTCAGAGATTCCAAGACTTCTACGAGAAACCAGAAGTACAAGCAGTTTTAACATCATCAGACACAAAGCTATTACTAGCACAAGATAAATCTGAAATTCAATACCTAAAAGAAGTATTCAAACTTAGCGAAGGTGAAGCAGGATTTCTAGTAACCTGCAACAAAGGAGAAGGATTATTGAAAGTTGGTGGAGACACTGCAATATTACAAATAACACCAACTGCAAAAGAGTTTGAGTTTGTTGAAACAAACCTAAACAAGATGATGGAAAATAATCAAAGAAAATCATAATAGAGGGAGGAAGTAATGCATAAGATAATAAACAAAAAGTCAATACAAAAGATTACAGCAATTATTATAATAATGATAATGTGCAACTTTATTATGAGTGGGAAAGTTTGGGCAGTTGAGAGCTGGATGTCGATTAAGGAGTATCAGGATTTATCAATTGGTGGAACTGATACAAAGCAAGATTTATATAACAAGGATACTAGTCCAGCAGTAAAGAAATTATGCAGTGCATGGAATATAACTGCGGAGCAAGCTATTGAAATGTTGAAAAATCATGCAAACGATGAGAAAACTTTATATGTAAATAAAGAAACGTATGATAACACAGCTTATACAATAAGTGACGTTAAGATCAAACCTACTGAAGAAGAAAAAACAAATTATAACATACAAGTAGATGATGATGGGTATGCGAGTGTAGATACATCATATAATTATGGGGTTAATTCGGACTTGGAAGGTTCAACTAAGGACGGAATTGGAGGACTTCTGTTAAGCCCAATTGCTGCTCTTATTCAAGGAATAGGAGATGGGGTAAATTATCTATTGCAACGTAATATAATAGGAGATAAATCGGATGTTTTCTTAAATTCAGGCGTATTCGAACATTCAAAAATGATACAGGTATTGAATGAAAACAAGCCGGTATCTGGAGTACCACAAGTTGATATTGCAGAAGAATATATTGAAACTGCAACAGGAAAATATGGAATCCCGAATATAAAACTTACACCTGCGGAAATTTTTGCTGGGAATGTATCGGCTCTTGATGCTAACTTTTTTAAAACTGAAGGAGACCATAATCAGGAACTTGGTGGAAGTGAAAAATCAATTGTGGAACAATTGAGAGATACTGTTGCAACATGGTATGTGGCTTTGAGAAATATAGCTATAGTAGGGCTTTTATCAGCATTATTATATATTGGCATTAGAATTGTTATAAGTTCTAGTGCAGGAGATAAGGCAAAATATAAACAATTTTTTGTAGACTGGGTAGTTGCATTATGTTTAATATTCTTCTTACATTATATTATGGCATTTACAATGACTATGAGTGAAACCGTAACAGATGTACTAGCCGGAGATAGAACAAATCAGGGAAGGATAAAGGAGGTTAATATTCGTTTAACCGAAACAGACGGTACAACTACATTTAAAGATGCGGGAACTGAGGTATGCTTCTCTAGCAATTTTACTGGCGTGGCAAGAATGAAGGCGGATTACCAAGGTGGTACTTTAAAAATTGGATATTCGATCTTATATATTGCTTTAACTGTTTATACAGTATATTTTGCATTTGTGTATTTAAAAAGATTACTAATGCTTGCATTTTTTACAATGATTGCGCCATTAGTTGCTCTAACATACCCATTAGATAAGATAAGAGATGGAAAAGCACAAGCATTTAATTACTGGTTTAAAGAATACATGTTTTATGCTTTATTACAGCCAATGCATATGCTTTTGTACACAGTATTTGTATCATCTGCATTATCTGTTGCGGCAAACAATTTGCTATATGCAATAGTTGCGCTAGCTTTTATAGTACCTGCAGAAAAGATAGTAAAGCAGATGTTTGGAATAAAAGGAAACACAGAATCTACACTTGGTGGGTTTGCAGGTGGAGCACTTGCTTCACAAGCGTTTAATATGCTTAGAAAAGGTCCGCCACAACCTAAGAAAGGCGGAGGAGATGGCCCTAAAGGAGAAAAAGGCATAAGACTTGATAATCCTAATAAGCCAAATGCTATGGATACACTAGCTGGAGATGCTATGGAAAATGGAGTAGAAAATGCTGCACAAACGGCTACAGCAGCTGGTATTGGAGCTGCAGCAGGAGCTGCTTCTGCTAATGCAACGGGAAATGAAAACAATGAAGAAACAGATAGCAATGGCGTACATGTGAGTGATGATGGTGTAATTGATGGAGTACAATTTAGAGAAGTACCAGACAATGAACAACAAGGCAATGGACTGGAAAATCCAGAAATGCAGTCTGGAGAAAACCCTGCTATGCCTGAAAATGGACAACAAAATCAAAATGCAGACAACAATAATTCGGAAGAAAATCCATTTGCAGCAATTAGAGCAAAAGCAAATAGTGCTAAAGGAAACTTAGGTTCAGCTATAAATAGCAGAGTCCAAAGTGCTGGTGGTTGGTCTGGTATTGCAAAGGGTGTTGGTAAAACTGGAGCTAAACTTGCAGGTAGAGCAGCTATGATGACAACAATGGGTGCGTTAGGACTTGGAGTTGGTATTGTTGGAGGAGACATGAGTGATACACTTAAAGGTTTAGGTGCAGGATTAACAGCTGGTTATGCAACAGGTGGTAGATTAAACAGTGCTGTTGGAAATACAATTGTTGGAAACAATGCTGTGGGAAGATTCCTTGATGATGCAATTAGAGGAACTGGCCCTGAAAGAAAAAGAAACGATTATATAAGATCGTACATGTCAAACCAGGAAAATAGAAATAGACTTATTGAAAAGAATCCTTCTATTAAGAAATCTGAACTTGATGCACAATTAAGACAAAGAGCAGAATTGTCTTATGACTCAGGTGTTACAGATGCTAAAATGTTGGATAGGGCGGTTAAGTTACAAAAACAACTTGATGCAAAAAATCCTAGAGGCGTTGGAAATGCAGAAAGACATGGAGCTAACTACAATAAAACTGTAGCAACTATGCAATTAGCAAGCAAATACAGTGATTCAACTTTCGAAAACGACGAGAAAATTGCCAAAGCACAAAATCGTTTGGCAAGCAAACTTGAAAGAAACATGAGTGAAAGAACAAATGGCCCAATTGATGCAGATACTGCTAAAAAATATAAGGCTAGAGCAAAAGCTGAAGCTGCAGAGACAATGGGTAACATAGATTATTTAAAGAATGGATAATTTTTATAAAAAGCAATCAATCTAATAAATTGGTTGCTTTAATTTTTATAGAGAGGTATAAAGTATTGAGTAAAGACTGAAAATTTTCAGATTTATTCTTAACTAAAATATAAAAATGCATTAAAGTAATGACATAACTATAATTTTGATATATAATAAGGTTATGAAATGGCACTTTAGACTATGGTGTATGGTTCTTATGCCAATAAAGGAAAAAGGAGAAAATTTCTATGGAAGAAAATAAAACACCGAATAAATCTGAAAAAGATATTATAAAAGAAAACATGCTAATTTTATATAAAGCATACCAAGATGGAGAGAAAAATACTGTTGATGAAATATCATATTATAAACAGATTGTGCTGCAAAGTGAAAAAAGCCCAATAATGCATGGATTGCAAGATGTGTATCCTGTAAAAATAAAAGAGCCAGAAAAATTTTATGGAAATAGAGTTTTGCTATATCAAAATGGAACTCCTATTGCGATGATAGATGAAAATTCAAATATAAAATTTTCTAACGAATACTTAGAGCAAATGAAGTCTTTGAACCCTTCAATATATGCACTTTTGCATTCTATGAATGGTAAACATTATGAATTGCCACAAATACAAGAGGTAAGTGAAAAACTTCCAAATATAAACTCAAAACAAGAAGTTGAAGATTTTAAATTAAGCAAAGAAGAGCTTGAAAATGCAAAACAAAATGAAACAATTGGGCAAGGAATGAGTGAAGAAGAGAATATCCAAGAGGTAAATAACGAGCAAGAGCCTGAAAATGAAGAAGAAAGCATGGAACAAATTGCAAAGCAGTCAGGAATTGCTAAAGATGATATTAAATCTTGCTCTGAAATTAATCCGCACGAAAGAATTACAGACCAGAAAAGTTTTGAAGATATAGCAAATGTTACAGGGAAATATTCTAAAATTTTTGTAGTATCTGCAAATAGTCAAACGCGTGGAAATTCACTTTATTCGTTCTGGGGAATGACGCAAGATGGAAAGCTGGAACCTGTTCAAGGTTTGGAAGAAAGACAAGGCGTAAATACTGGAAAATCAATATACTCTATAAATAGAGATGGCTCGCAAGTAAAAGAACAACAAACATCAGCATTGTTTACAATGCCTAATCAAAGAGAAGGTTTTTCGGTTACTATTGGACAATATGGAATAATTGAAACTACATATATAAGACGTAGTCCAAACGAAAATAAATATATAGGAAGTACTGTGAATTCATCAACACAAAAGCCTACTACAAGAGAGGTTCAGGAGTTTATGAATGACAGCAGAACAACCGATGCTGAATTAAAAGAAACAATAGATAAAACAGAGCATCAACTTGGAGAAACATCTGAAACTAAGTTAAGAAATGTTGATGATAACCCCGATAATGATGTTGAAATTGATATGGACCAAGAAATAACTTTACATGACGGAACGATCACAACTCTTGCAAAAGAAGCAGAAGCGTTAAATATTGCACCAGATGAATACAAAAAACAATTTGCAGAAAGAGAAGCTGATTGTTATGCTGACAAAGTAGAATTAATTAGAGAAGAACAGGCAGAGGAACAATCTGCAGAGCGTGCTGAAGAACATGAAGAAAGAGCAGAAAGGTCTTTAGAAAACGATGCGTGGGAAAGAATGAAAAAAAGAGGCATAATAGACTAAATTTTCACTATAGAGAAAGCTGCAAAATAAATTGTATAAAATTATATGAGAAAAATAAATATGAGATAAGGAAAAGTAATAGTCCTTATCTTTTTTATTGTAAAAATTTAAGTAATAAATTTTTCGATTTATTATATTTATTAATAATGAGGTGAAATAAATGAAAAAAATATTTTACAGTATACTTATTTTTCTGCTAATTTTACTTAATTTTTCCACTGTTTGTGCAGATGATGTGGATAACGAGGTCGATTTTGAAGATACAATAGAAGTTACAGCTTCAAATGTGAGTGAATTACCAAAAACAAATTCTAGAAGATATATTGTTTACGATAGAATCTCAAAAAGTATGATAATAGGAAAAAATGAAGATGTTAAATCTGCCATGGCGTCCACAACAAAGATAATGACTACAATAGTCATATTAGAAAAAGCAGATTTAAACGAAAAAGTAACTGTAAGTGCAAAAGCAGGTGGAACAGGTGGCTCAAGGTTAGGACTAAAAAGAGGAGACAAGACTAGTGTAAGAGATTTGTTATACGGACTTATGCTAAGGTCGGGAAACGACGCTGCCGTAGCATTAGCAGAACATGTTGGTGGGAGTGTAAAAGGATTTGCAGAATTAATGAATGAAAAGGCCATTGAACTTGGACTTACGAATACACATTTTGTAACACCTCATGGACTAGATGATGCAAACCATTATACTACTGCGTTAGAGCTTGCAAAACTTACAGATTATGCAATGGATAATGAGACTTTTGCAAAAATAGTTGGAACAAAATCAACAACGATATACATAAATAATCAGTCAAGGCAAATAAACAACACTAACGAGTTATTAGGTGTACTAAACGGTGTGGTGGGTGTAAAAACAGGCTTTACAAACAATGCGGGACGATGCTTAGTAACGGAAACCAAAAGAAATAACATGGATATAATTACAATAGTTTTGGGAGCAGATACCAAAAAAGACAGAACAAAAGATAGTGTGAATCTAATAGAATATACCTTTTCAAAATACAAAATGTACAATTTGGAAGAACGAATAATAGAAGAATTTAATAAATGGAAAAATATAAATGAAAAACGAATTCTAATAACAAAAGGAAAACAAAACAATCCTAAATTAGCCTTAGGAGCAATAGAGAAAGCAACAATACCAATCTGCGATAACGATAAAATTGAATACTCAATTAATGCACTAACTGAAGTAGAGGCTCCGGTGGAACAATGGAATGTAATGGGTACATTAACAGTAAAACTAAATGGTGAAATATTGGAGAACATAGATATAGTGAATGTAAATGAAGTGCAAAAACGAGATTGGAAAGATTACTTTAAAATAGTGCTAAATACTTACGGAAACTGGAAAAATTTCATAATAATTCATTGACTTTAGTGGCATGATATGGTAAAATAATAAAGCTAGTATAAATAGCTTTATTTTATTGTGCTAGCAAATTAAAATTAGGAGGTGAAATTTAAGTGCCAACAATTAATCAATTAGTAAGAAAAGGAAGAAAAACTACTACAACAAAATCAACATCACCAGCTTTACAACATGGATACAATTCTATGAAAAAGAAAACAACAGATAGAAGATCTCCACAAAAAAGAGGTGTATGTACTGTAGTAAAAACTGTTACACCTAAGAAGCCAAACTCAGCTTTAAGAAAAGTTGCCAGAGTTAAGCTTTCAAACGGATACGAAGTAACATCTTATATTCCAGGAATCGGACACAATTTACAAGAGCACAGTGTTGTTCTTATAAGAGGAGGAAGAGTAAAAGACCTTCCAGGTGTTAGATACCATATTATAAGAGGAACTTTAGATACAGCAGGTGTTAAAGACAGAATGCAAGGAAGATCTAAGTATGGAGCTAAACGTCCAAAGAAATAAAAATTAACAAAACTTAGATATGGGTGCATATAACTTACTAATTTAAGGTTCTTAAATTTAGCATAGATATATAGCACTAAACTAGAAATGTTTTAAGAAGAAAAGCCGAAGGCTTAGTATTAAACTTTTTAGAGTACCGAAGATACTAGGTAATAAATTAGTATCAATTTTATAAGGAGGGAAGAAAAGTGCCAAGAAAAGGATTTATAGCAAAAAGAGATGTTTTACCAGATCCAATATACAATAGCAAAGTTGTTACAAAGTTAATAAACAATGTTATGTTAGACGGTAAAAAGACAGTTGCTCAAACTATCGTTTATGATGCATTCGATATCATAAAAGAAAAAGAGCAAAAAGATCCACTAGAAGTATTTGAAGCAGCACTAAACAACGTAATGCCAGTTCTAGAAGTTAAAGCTAGAAGAATTGGTGGTGCTACATACCAAGTACCATTAGAGATTAGACCAGAAAGAAGACAAACATTAGGACTTAGATGGTTAGTTTCATATGCTAGAAAGAGACATGAAAAAACAATGTCTGAAAAATTAGCTGGAGAAATAATGGATGCTGTAGCTGGAAACGGTGGAGCTTTCAAGAAGAAAGAAGATATGCATAAGATGGCTGAAGCTAATAAGGCTTTTGCACACTATAAATTTTAAAAATTTAAACTATAAGCGTCGTCTAACTTCGTTAACCTTCATCTAAAAATATACTCGACGTACACCGCGTACGCCTCCGTTATTTTTGATTCGGTTGCCTTGTTATATTTGCTTCTAGTTGAAATTTTACATGTATATTAAAAGAAAAAATTATTTAGAAAGGAAGAAAAAATATGGCCGGAGACGGAAGAGAATTTCCTTTAGAGAAAACAAGAAATATAGGAATAATGGCTCACATTGATGCAGGAAAGACAACAACAACAGAGAGAATACTTTTCTACACAGGAAGAACACACAAAATAGGTGAGGTTCATGATGGTGCTGCTACTATGGACTGGATGGCCCAAGAGCAAGAAAGAGGTATTACAATTACATCAGCTGCTACAACTTGCCACTGGTTAGGTAATAGAATAAACATTATCGATACCCCAGGACACGTTGACTTTACAGTTGAAGTTGAGAGATCTTTAAGAGTTCTTGACGGCGCTGTTCTAGTACTTGCTGCAAAAGGTGGAGTTCAACCACAATCTGAAACAGTTTGGAGACAAGCTGATAAATACATGGTACCAAGAATGGTATATGTAAACAAAATGGATATTACTGGTGCTGATTTCTATGGTTGTATAAACCAAATAAAAGAAAGACTAGGAGCTCATCCAGTTCCAATCCAATTGCCTATAGGCGCAGAAGACAATTTCAAAGGAATTGTTGACTTAATAAAAATGAGAGCATTTATTCATAAAGATGATTTAGGAAAAGACATTGAAGAATGTGATATTCCTGAAGATATGAAAGCAGATGCTGAAAAATATAGACAAGAAATGATTGAAGCAGCAGCAGAACAAGATGATGAATTAATGATGAAGTATTTAGATGGTGAAGAACTATCTGAAGCTGAAATCAAATCAGGATTAAGAAAAGGAACTATATCAAACGCTCTAATTCTTATGACATGTGGTTCATCATACAAGAACAAGGGTGTTCAAGAATTATTAAATGCAATCGTTGACTACTTACCATCACCACTTGATATTCCAAACATCAAAGGTGTTGACGAAGATGGAAACGAAGTTGAAAGTAAGACTGATGACAATGCTCCATTTGCAGCATTAGCATTCAAAATAATGACAGATCCATATGTTGGAAAACTATGCTTCTTTAGAGTTTACTCTGGAACATGTACAACAGGAACTACTATTTTAAATGCTACAAAGGATAAGAAAGACAGAATAGGAAGAATCCTATTAATGCATGCAAATCATAGACAAGATATTGAAAAAGTTTATGCAGGAGATATTGCAGCAGCAGTTGGATTAAAAGATGTATCAACAGGTGATACATTATGTGATCCAGATCACCCAATTATACTTGAATCAATGGAATTCCCAGAGCCAGTTATCGATATAGCTATCGAGCCAAAAGATAAGGCTAATGGAGAAAAAATGGGAATAGCTTTAGCAAAACTTGCTGAAGAAGACCCAACATTCAAAACATGGACAGACCAAGAATCTGGACAAACAATCATCGCTGGTATGGGTGAGCTTCACCTAGATATCATCGTAGACAGATTAAAGAGAGAGTTCAAAGTTGAATGTACAGTTGGTAAGCCACAAGTTTCTTACAAGGAAACAATCAGAAATAAGGTTAAAGTTCAAGGTAAGTTTGTTCGTCAATCTGGTGGACACGGACAATATGGTGATGTATGGTTCGAAATGGAACCATTAGAGCCAGGTTCTGGAGTTCAATTCGAGAGCAAAATCGTTGGTGGAGCTGTTCCAAAGGAATACATCAAACCAATCGAAGATGGATTAAGAGAATCTGCTATGAGTGGTATATTAGCTGGATACCCAGTTATAGACTTCAAAGCAACATTAGTTGATGGTTCTTACCATGAAGTTGACTCATCTGAAATGGCATTCAAGATTGCTGCATCTATGGCTTTCAAAGAAGGATGTAAGCAAGCAAAATCTGTTATATTAGAGCCTATAATGAAGGTTGAAGTAACTGTTCCTGAAGAATACATGGGAGATGTTATTGGAGACATTAACTCTAGACGTGGTAGAATGGAAGGAATGGAAGCTAGAAACGGTAACCAAATAATAAGAGGATTTATTCCACTTTCAGAAATGTTTGGTTATGCAACAGACTTACGTTCTAAGACACAAGGTAGAGGAACATATTCAATGGAACCAAGCCATTACGAAGAAGTTCCAAAGTCTGTATTAGAGCAAATAGTTGCTTCTAGATCTAAGAAAGCAGAATAATATACAAATATGTATATATTGTGAAAACAAAAATAACACTTGCATTTTACTTGAAAATATAGTAAAATGCAGGTGTGAAATAAGATATTAATTTTAAATATAAATAGTCATGAGCAAGACTCAAGACTAACTAAAAAGGAGGAAAATTAAATGGCAAAGGAAAAATTTGTAAGAACAAAGCCACACGTAAACATTGGTACAATTGGTCACGTTGACCACGGTAAAACTACTACAACAGCAGCTATTACAAAATACTTAAGCTTATTAGGACAAGCTAAATACGAAGCATACGATCAAATCGATGGTGCTCCAGAAGAAAGAGCAAGAGGTATTACAATTAATACTGCTCACGTTGAATATGAAACAGCAAAAAGACACTATGCTCACGTTGACTGCCCAGGACACGCAGACTACGTAAAGAACATGATCACTGGTGCTGCTCAAATGGATGGTGCTATATTAGTTGTTTCTGCAGCTGATGGACCAATGCCTCAAACAAGAGAGCATATATTACTAGCTAGACAAGTTGGTGTTAAATACATCGTTGTTTACCTAAACAAATGTGATATGGTTGATGATCCAGAATTATTAGAATTAGTTGAAATGGAAGTTAGAGACCTATTATCAGAATATGGTTTCCCAGGAGACGAAATTCCAGTTATAAAAGGATCTTCATTAAAAGTACTAGAAAGTACATCAACAGATCCAAATGCACCAGAATATCAATGCATTAAAGAATTAATGGACGCAGTTGATACTTATATCCCAACACCAGCAAGACCAGTAGATAAGCCATTCTTAATGCCTATCGAAGATGTTATGACAATAACAGGTCGTGGAACAGTTGTTACTGGTAGAGTTGAAAGAGGACAAGTTAAGATTCAAGACGAAGTTGAAATCGTTGGAATTAAACCTTCTACAAAAACTATCGTTACAGGTGTTGAAATGTTCAAGAAAACACTTGATCAAGCTGAAGCTGGAGACAACATCGGAGCATTATTAAGAGGTGTTCAAAGAACAGATGTTGAAAGAGGACAAGTTCTTGCAAAACCAGGATCTATACATCCACATACAAAATTCAAAGCACAAGTATACGTTTTAACTAAAGACGAAGGTGGACGTCATACTGCATTCTTCAATGGATACAGACCACAATTCTACTTTAGAACAACAGACGTTACAGGTGTTATCGAACTAGAAGCTGGAACAGAAATGGTTATGCCAGGAGATCACGTAAACATGACAATCGAACTTATTACTCCAATCGCTATCGAAAACGGATTAAACTTCGCTATTCGTGAAGGTGGAAGAACAGTTGGATCAGGAGTTGTTTCTGATATAATTGAATAATAAATACAGTAATAGCAAGGATTACATGAATTTGTAACACCTTGCTATTTTTGCAATTAACACTATTTTAACACTTTAGTTTAATAAATAATCTATCTTATTAATAATTTCTGCTTTAGATTTTGGTAAAGCATCAAGATACATTTCTGTTATTTTGACTGATGAATGTCCTAATAATTCTTTAATCTGAATTAGATTAGCACCATTCAATAAAAGCATAGTTGCAAATGTATGTCTTAAATCGTGAAATCTTTTATCTTTCATATTAGTATTTTTTAATTTATTGTGCCAAAACTTTTCAGTCCATTTTATATCAAAATGAGAACCTTTTTCATTACAAAAAACGTAATTTGATTTGCAAGGCAAAGAACTTAATAAATTAAATATTTTATTTGACATAGGTATAACTCTTATAGAATTGTTGCTTTTAGGTGTTTGTAATACTGTAGAATAATTTTTTTGTCCATTTTCAGAAATTTCAGCAACATGACTTAAATTATGTAATACATGTATTTCTTTATTCTCAAAATCTATATCAGACCATTGTAATCCTAAAATTTCTCCTTTTCTCATTCCTGTACCAAGTGCAAATAGTATAATGTTATAGTATCTAGTATCTTTAAATATTTTTAACAATTCTTCTATTTCATCTTCATTAAAATATTGAAATTTGGTTTTTCTCTCATTAATAATTTTTTCAGTACTTTTATTATTTTTTGGTAAGGCAACATTTGAACAAGGATTTTTTAATATATAACCTTCTCTTTCTGAGTAATCGAAGAATTGTCTTAATAATTTATGAGATTTTTTGATATTACTTGCAGAAATATTATCTGCTAATAGTTTATTATAATATTCTTGTACTTTTAAGCTTTTTAAATCCTTTATAGGCAAATCAGCAATTAAATAGGGTTTTATGTAATTTCTGTATGTACTCTCATAACTTTCAAAAGAAGTTGGCTTAATTTCAACTTTTTTTACCGAAAATAGCCATTTAGGCAACAATGTATTGATAGTATATATTTGATTATTATTAGTAAGTCCCATTTTTAGATTATTCATATACTCATCAGCTTTTTGGTTTGCTTCTTTTATTCCTGCACCGTAAAATTGTTTTCTTATAGGTGTGCCGTCAGCTCTATGACCTATAGTCCTAGATACTCTAAAATACTCATTGCCATTTGATTTAAAATTAGTTTTCTTTGCCATAATTCCTCCTATAAAATAAGATAAGTCTGTTACAACTTATCTTTAGTTCTTCATTTCAAATTTTCCAATGTATTTACCAATTATTTTTATTGGAGTATCTTTTGTATAAATTTGCGTTTGAAAACTTGGATCATTACTCATAGGTTCTAAAACAACAAAATCTCCTTGTTTGCTAAATTTCTTTAATGTAGCATCATATCCATTAACTAATACAACTGCAATTTCTCCGTCATCAACCCAATCAGTTTTACGAATAAGAGCGTAAGCACCATTTTTTACGACTTTATTCATACTTTCACCATTTACACGCAAAAAGTAACATTCTTCTGGATCCACTATATTCATAAGATTTGGATCAATAGGTAATCTTCCTTCAATGCATTCCTCTGCCCAGTTTGGTTGTCCTGCACTTATCTGACCATAGACAGGACACATATAAACTTGAGATTTTTTTAAATATTTTTTTTCAATACGCATAAGGTCTTTCAAGGATTTTGCATTATTAAGTAGTTCTTCTGCCTCCTTTTTTAAACTTTGAGCTAACGCTAATTGTTCTTGATTTTTAACCGATAAGTCATTAATCATGCTTTGTAAAAACTTTAAAAGGGGATATGCTGTTTCTAGTGGTAAAGTTGCAATAAAATTATCTATTGATTGGTGATATTCATTAGATGAAAAATCCATATTCATAATGTCTTGGAGTTTAGAAATTTGTTGAGAGGATAACCCTATAGATAATAGATAATCTATATTATTCAAGATGTACTCAGTTCTTTGCTTTATTTGTGTACTATCAAAGTCTACCGAAACATCTATATACCCGCAGACTTCCATTAATTGAGCATAAGATATTACTCCATTAGAATTATTAGCTATTTTTTCCAAAATTTTTGGAGAAGGTGGATTATTTATTTTTTTATTCATATAACGAGATAAATATGCCCTATTAACTCCTGTTGCGTCAGCAAAATCTCTTTGATTGTTATAAGTTTTATAAATTTTTGTTAAGATTTCAGCAAAATCATCTTTATTAAACATACTAAAGCCTCCTGAATATAGTATATATCAATACTTTAAAAAAATCAACAAAAAATGTTAAAAAAATAACCAAAAAGTATTGACTTTCAATGAAGTATCTTATATAATGAGCTTGGTTAAAAAAGTAACCAAGGGGGGAGGAGTGAGAATATGAGAGTAAATGTGGATAGTGTAAACCAATTAATTAACACAAAATTTAGAGGAAATCAAACTTTTTTTGCAGAAACAATCCAGATAGATAGATGTTATTTGAATCAAATACTAAATAAAAAAGCTAATGCTGCTAGCTCAAAAGTTTGCAATGCTATAATAAATTTTTGTGAAAATAATAATTTGAATTACAAAGATTTTATTTTTTTAGAATAATGGTTAAAAAAATAACCAAAGGAGCTTGTCATGAAAGAATTAATTAAAATTGAAGTAAATGAAAATCAAGAGCCAATAGTAAATGGCAGAGAATTATACGAAGTATTAGGAGTGAGTACAAGATACAATGATTGGTTTAATAGAATGAAAGATTATGGATTTGTAGAAAATCAAGATTATTGTACTATTACTCAAAAAAGAGTAACAGCTCAAGGAAATGAAACAACATATAGTGACCATGCAATTAAGTTAGATATGGCAAAAGAAATTGCAATGATACAAAGAAATGAAAATGGCAAAAAAGTAAGGCAATATTTTATACAAGTAGAAAAAGACTTTAATAGTCCAGAGAAAATAATGGCAAGAGCATTAAAAATAGCAGAGAGCAGACTAAACGTGCTACAACTAGAAAATACGCAGCAGAAACAATTAATAGGAGAATTAAAACCAAAAGCGGATTATTTGGACCAAATATTACAAAGCAAAGCATTAGTAACTATAACAGCGATTGCAAAAGATTATGGAATGTCTGCAAAAGCATTAAATCAAAAATTACATGAACTAAAGGTACAATTTAAACAGGGACATCAATGGTTTTTATATAGTAATTATCATAATTGTGGATATACGCATAGTGAGACGGTTGAATACACTCATCAGGATGGCAGGAAAGACGTAACAATGAATACAAAATGGACTCAAAAAGGTAGATTATTTCTTTATGAGTTGTTAAAGAAAAATGGGATTGTTCCTATGATAGAACAGTAAAGGGCGTGAGAAAATGGAAGAATGGATAAGTCTAAGACAGTATATGAAACGTTTTAAGCTAGGATATGAGGTTGTTCTTCAAATGATAAATAATAGAGAAGTTGAATATCGAAAGACTCCAGGGGGACAATACAAAATCAAGGTTGGCGGAAATACAGTCTCAAAGGAATTGTATGAGGAAGAACGAAAAAAGCGAATTGAAGCAGAAACAACATTAAATTTAATAACAAAAATGTTAGTAGAAAGGAGATGATGAACATGAGTAAGAAACAAAAGAATGCAATAAAAAAGACATTATTAGAAATAGTAAACTGCATGATTTTTGGACTAGCAGTTGGAACATTCTACGGAATGTGGATATTAAAATAACTAAGGAGGAAGAGTATGGACAAGCTAGATAAATGCTACATATGGCATGTGGTAACAATGGCAAAGCTAAAATTAAGATTAAAAGAATTAAAGAAAGGAGTGAAATAGTATGTTTGAAAGAAAGATACATTTAAAGGAAGTCATAGAAACAAAATCAAAACAAATTGCTAACAGAGACAAACTTATAGACGGACAAAGAGCAGAAATACATCAATGTCAAGAAGAAAATAAGGCATTATATAACGAAAACAAAGACTTAAGATTCAATAATGAAGAACTTTCAGAATTAGTTAAAAGAATTAAGAATCTAGCTGAAAGCAACAATTACAATAATGAAAAAAGTATTTTAAACAAAATTAAAGAGCTAGTAAAAGATTTCGACAGCAATTACTAACTCAATTGAATCACATAAATATGAACTCTATGCTTATTATAGCACGGAGAGAAGGAGAAAGTCAAATGGTACGAATAGTAAATGGTTACATAATAGAAACAACGGATTCAGAAGAAAGACAAGCTAGATACGAATACGAGCTTGAAGAAGCAGACAGAGATTATGAAGATAGAGTTTTTGATGAAATGGAGGGTATGTAATGGAACAAGGTTTAAGTTTATATGAAATAACAGGAGCATTTCCAAAGCTAATGGCTCAAGAAGAAATGAGTGAAGAAGATAAAAACAAGGTTGAAGAGGAACTTACAACACTATTGCAAAAGAAAAGTAATTCAGTAATTGCATATTCTAAAAATATAGAGCTAGCAATTAAAGCGATGAAAGAAGAAGAAACAAGAATATCAACCAATAGGAAAACTTTAGAAAATAGGCTAGAGCAATTTAAAAAATATGTAAAAGAATGTATGGAAGGCAATGGAATTAACAAAATCGAAACAGATTTAGGAACATTAAGTATAGCAAGAAGCCCTATAAGTATAGAGATTGTAAATGAAGAAGAAATTCCAGATGAATATAAAGAAGTTATCTTTACAACAAAAGTTGATAAAAAGAAAATAGCAGAAGCATTTAAGTCAACTGGAGAACTTATTGAAGGTGTTGAGATACATACAGATAATACAAATTTAAGAATAAAGTAGAGGTTTGAATAATGAATATATATCAAAGTATAACGAAAATTATGGAAGAGGTTCCAAGCATAGGAAAAACTCAAAGAAATAAAACTCAAGGCTTTATGTATAGAGGAATAGATGATGTTATGAATGCATTACAACCACTATTAGCCAAGAATAAAGTTTTTATAGTACCAGAGATATTAGAGCAAACGAGAGAAGAAAGAACAACTTCTAAAGGTGGAAATTTAATCTACTCAATATGCAAAATAAAATATAAATTTTATGCAGAAGATGGAAGTAGTGTTGAGGCAATCACGATTGGAGAAGGAATGGATAGTGGAGATAAAGCAACAAACAAGGCAATGGCAATTGCAATGAAATATGCACTATTTCAAGTATTCTGTATTCCAACAGATGAAATGAAGGATCCAGACAGTGAAACGCCAGAACAATCAACAAAGAAAAGTAGTGTTACAGACAACAAAATCAGTGAAGCAGATGCAAAAAAAGTAGAAGCAATGATGAAGGAAATGGGCTGGAATGTTGAAGAGTTGCTACAAAAGAATTATAAAATCTCAAAAACAACAGATCTAACAGCAAGTCAATACGTAAAAATATTAGAAGCAATAAAAAAAGCAAAGGAGGCAAAACAACATGAATAAGGTAATTTTATTAGGGAGACTAACTAAAGATCCAGAAACAAGATATACACAAAGTACAAACACACAAGTAACAAGTTTCACACTTGCAGTAAATAGAAGATTTGTTAAGCAAGGAGAAGAAAGACAAGCTGATTTTATAAACTGCGTTGCATGGAATAAGACAGCAGAATTTGTAAGTAAATACTTTAGGAAAGGTCAACAAGTTGGAGTAATAGGAAGAATACAAACACGAAACTATGATGATGACAAAGGCATAAAGCACTATGTAACAGAGGTAATAGCAGAAGAAACATATTTTGCTGGGGACAAAAAAGATGCAACACAAAACGAGGTACAAGCTACAGACGATTTTGAGATAACTAATCAAGATGATTTACCATTTTAATTTGGAGGCAGATTATGATAGGAACAGCAGAGGCATTAGTTAAATGGTTATTTAATCAAAACAGAGAAAAGTTATTTGAAGTTAAAGAGCACAAAGAAAAAAGAACTCTAACACAAAATGCTTACATGTGGAGTTTAATCAATGAAATAGCAAATAAAATGCGATTATCTAAAGAAGATACATATTTAAAGATGATAAAAGACTATTCACAATCAATGCTAGTAACGATAAGAGCTGATATTGATGTATCAAAGTTTTTTAAATATTACGAATTTGAACGAGAAACCCAAATAAACGGTGTAAATTTCAAGATATATAAAGTATACGAAGGCAGTTCTCAAATGGATAAAAACGAATTTAAGATACTTTTAGATGGTGTAATACAAGAAGCACAACAACAAGGAATATGCACATTAACACCTAACGAAGTTGCAAGATTGAAGTGGGTAGAAAATGAAAGAATATAGCATAATGCCTCAAAATTCATTTTATTCAACAGAAAGATTTGCTGGAAGTGAAAGGCATGAAGTTTTTGAAGGTAGAACAGGAAACAGAGACAAATCTATTCAAGATGGACTAGTAATATTTATAACACCTTATATGCATAGGACAAGCAATGACTCGATACATTTGAACCCTAAAAAATGGGAATGGTTAAAAGCAGAAGCTCAAAAAGCTTGGCAAGAACATTATAACAAAACAAAAGAAGAATTTATGAAAAGATATGGAAAAAATTATTTATGAAAGGAGGGCATAGAAACATATACTTATAAAATTCTTATAAGATTTCTATGTCCTTTCATATTAACGAAAGGAGAAAACATATGGAGAAAGTTAGTTTTCTAATGTATTTAGACTATGAAAAACAATTTAATTTATTAACAGATGAAGAATTAGGGCAACTTATAAGAGCAATAATGCAATACGAGAAAACAAAACAAGAACCTAAACTAGAAGGTACATTGAAGATGGCTTTCTCGTTTATAAAAGCACAACTAGACAGAGATAGAGATAAATGGGAAGGCACAAAGAATAAAAGAAGTGAAGCAGGCAAGAAGGGAATGGCAAATAGATGGAATAACAAAAATAACGAAGTTATAGTAGAAGATAGCAAAAGTAGCAATGTTATAACAGAAGATAACAAAAATAACAATGTTATAAATGATATAACACGGCATAACAAAAATAACTGATAATGTAAATGAAGATGTAGATGATGATGTTAAAGTAGATGTAAATGAAGATGAAAAAGTAGAAGTAAAAGATAAATATAATAATATTATAGGAATTTACAATTCCTATTGTCCAAACCTTCCGCGAGTTCAAAAGCTCACTTCAAAACGAAAAACAGCCATAAATAAGCTTTTAAAAGAATTAACAGAAAAGCAATTTATAGATGTTTGCATAATAGCAAATACTAGTGATTTTCTTATAGGAGACAACGATAGAAACTGGAAAGCAGACTTTGACTTTATTATAAGACCAGATAAGGCAGTTTCCATACTAGAGGGAAAATATAATAACAAAAAAAGAGACAAAATAGACGGTTTTGTGGATTTATGGAAGGAGGCAAAAGAAAAAGATGAGCAGGACAGAAATGGTGCAAATAATAACTCTTTTAGCTGGTAACTATGAAGCTATATCAAACAAATCACAAAAACAAAAAGAGCTAATGTTAAATACTTGGTATGAATGTCTAGGGGATTTAGATTATAAGTTAGTTTTGCAAGCAGTAAAGAAAACAATAATAGAAAGTCCATATCCTCCAACGATACACGACATAAGAAAAAATGCAATAGAGATGATAAACCCAAGCAGTCAAAATACTGCAATAGAAGCTTGGAATGAAGCATATTCAATGATTTGTAGTGGTGGATATATGACAGAAGAAGAGTTTGCTAAAGCAAGTCCAGAAGTAAAGAAGTTCTTTGGAAATGTAAGACAAGTAAAAGAATTAGCTAGAACGGATATAGCAACAGTAAATACTGTGACAAAAGGGCAATTCTTAAAGCAATACGAGATAATAACGGAAAGACAAAGAGAACAAAGATTATTGCCAGAAAATATGAAAGAGCAATTATTAAAATTGCAAAGTAACTTTATAAAACAGATAGGAGATTAAAAGATTAGAAGAGGAGGAAAAATAAATGAAATTTAAAGTTAGAGATAAAGTAAAAGTAATAGCCAAAAAACATGGACATGGGTTTAATATTGGAGAGATTGTAAAAATAGAGGAAATTAGTGATAGAGACTATAAATGTAGTTCACTTGAAAAAAACGAATTATGGTGGATGGCAGAAGATGAATTTACAAAAGTAAAATTTATAAAATCAGACTTAAAGGATGGAGATATAGTTACATACAGAAATGGACTAAAGAAAATTGTATCTGGAGATAAATTGTATGGAAACGATCTCTTTACATCATTAAGATATTACCCAGAGGATTTGAAAGATGTAGATGGAGAGGAAAAGAACGACATAGTCAAAGTCGAAAGACCAGTCAAATACGAAACAGTATTTGAGAGAGAAGAAGTACTTGATGAAACAGAAAAGAAATATTTAGCAGAGGTAATTAGACCATTCAGAAAAAGAATACAATTTATACAAAAGAAAAAAGAAATAACGGAGATAAATCCCTATATAAGAATAGTTTGTGAGGACAATGATAAACTAGTTTTTCCATACATAACAGATAACAGCATGTATAAAGGAATGGAAGTAAACAAGAAATACACCTTAAAAGAATTAGGTTTGTAAGGAAGGAGTGAACACAAATGAGTACAATAACAGCAAAGACAAGACAAATGTCATTTGATGATATACAAGATAAAACAAAAATAAGATACATACAAATTTTGAATAGATTGGACAAGCCTAAGACGGCCAAAGAGCTAGCTGTGGAGTTATTTGATTTAGGTTTTATTCCTAGCACGGAAAGAAATTACACCGCACCACGCTTGTCAGAGTTAGAAGATATGGGAATGGTTAAAGCGATAGATAAAAAGAAATGTGAGTATACAGGTAAAACGGTAGCAGTTTACGAAAGAACATTAAAAGGTTTTGAAGCTTTGAATATGAACCATATTACACGAATTTATTAGGAGAATGATATGAGTTATCCACAATTAACTCGGTATCTGTGCAAAAGCACTGAAATATGGACTATGTAGACGGATGTCAACAATTAGAAAACATTTATTTTCGAGGAGTTAAACAGTGCAAGTATGTTACGGGTACCGAAGGGGAACAAATTAAATTAGAGTTAGATAAACAGGAGAGAATATGGAAATAGAAGATATTTTAAAATATACATTAACACTCTTTCAAGATATAGATAAAAGACTATCAGAGTTAAGAAATCAACAAAGTATTTGGGATATTAAACAAGATGAGCTACTGCATTATATAGAAAATCACAATATAGATGCAGTTAGAGCATGTAAAATAGTAAAACAATTGAAATATGTAAGGGGAGAAAGAAGAAAAGTAAAAGATGAAATAGATGTAGTAGTGTCATTGAAAAATACTTTTATTGATAAATATAAAAACAAGTTTATAGAAAAAGATTTAATACAAGCGTTGAAAAATCTAAAAGAACTAGAACAAAGAAAAAATAATCCTAAATATACATATCAGTATTTAACTGAAGAATTGGAGATAAAAGATGAGATATAAATTTGAAATTAATAAAAGGCTTATGGGGCTAAACGAATATACAAAATATAACAGAACGAACAAGTATGCAGGAGCTGAAGCAAAAAAGAAAGAACAGCAGTACATAATTAATTGCATAAAACAGCAATTAGGGAATATCAAAATAGACAAGCCCGTAATTGGTCATTTTACATGGATAGAAGAGAATAAAAGAAGAGACTTAGACAATATTTGCTTTGCTAAAAAGTTTATATTAGATGCGTTAGTAGAAGCAGGAGTACTACAGGACGATAATAGAAAAATAGTAACGAACTTTACAGATAGTTTTGAGTATTCGAACAGTAGTAAAGTAATAGTAGAATTGGAGGAATTGAACAATGGATTTTAATAAAGCAATTACAACAATAGCAGAATACATATGTATGACACTAATCGTATTAAGTATAATTATATATTTTATTGTGGCAGATAAGATAGATTCTGAGAATAAACAGAAAAAGATTAATGAATTACAAAATAAAGTAGAGCAACAGATAGAGCTTATAGATGCTCTGCAACAATAGGAGGCTTATATGGAAGATAAAATTGAAGTAGGAGAATATGGAAGAACTAATTTTGGGAAAATTATTAAATTTGCTTGGCTTGAAGATTCTGAAGGCGAAACAATTAAAAACAAAGTTATATTAATAAATGGAAACAAAGTAAGTAATGATTTTTACTATTTTCATAAAGAAGAAAACATAGTAAAACACAGCAAACAACTAATAGATTTAATAGAAGTTGGAGATTTTGTAAACGGATATAAAGTTATATCAGTAGATTATGATGTAATGAATGATACAACAGAATGTATTGAATTAGATTTAAATAGCAATTATCAATATAATTTCATATCAATAAGACAAATAAAAACAATACTAACAAAAGAACAATATATGCCTAATTGCTATAAAGTAGTAGGAGGAGAAGAACAATGAACTTAAAAGAAGCTATTAAAATACACAATGAATTATGCAACAAAGAAGAAATAAAAAAATATTGTGAAGCGTTGCATATAATATGTGAAAAAATGCAAAATTGCAAACCTAAAAAAGAATATTATAAGTCATCTATAATTAATAATTATTATATAGAACATCCTTATATGGAATTAACAATAAGTAATGGAAAAGCTGTTTATAGAAGGCATGAATATAGTTGTTCAAGTGAATCTAAAGATAAAAAAACAAGTAGTAATTATTGTTTGAGTCTTTGTAGATGTAATAGAGAGAAAATAGAAAAACTTATAGAAAGAGAAATAGCAAATGATAATTTAAAAGTAGGAGGAGAAAATGGAATATAGATACATGATTTGGAATGATTTTAAAAAAGAGTTTCAATTTCCAAGAATTTGTGAGACAACAGAAAAAGGAGCTAATACTTGTTTATTCAATTGTATTGGAAATGATGCAAGAAAATATAGATTCCAGATAAAGAAAGTTGAAAAAGAAGAAGCAAAGAAAATTGTAAAAAAGCTTAAACAAAAATATAAAGCAGAACGCATACATGCAATAATTCCTAATATAGATATAAAAATAATATTAGAACTTGTAAAGGAAAATGATTTAGGAGGAGAATAGATATGTTAAATTATAAAGAAGATGATAAAAGGTTAATTGAAAGTGGAAAATACATATATTATGATTTTACAGAAGAGATAGTAAGAAAAATAGTAAGTAAAAATATAAATGATGTGATAAATGAAGAATGGAGAATATTACTACAAATGTTATATCCAAGCAATATGATTGGAAGTGGGTTGTTTCAACCAATATTGATATTTAAAATAAGTAAAAATGGAAAGAGAGTAGATCCACCATTAGAGGCTTATAATTCTATAGATGATTTGAAAGAAAATACATGCTTACTATTCAAAATAATAGAACATATCGAAAAAAAATAGTACATTTGAAATAAATGATAGCTGGTACAATGCGAAAGAAAGAATACTAAAAGAGAGGAAAAATTAGATATGCTTAAAATTCGTGATGATGTAGATTTAAAAGAACTTGAAAAGTTTGGATTCGAATACGAAGAAGAAGATGGAGAAAAATATTTGTGCAAGTATCTGCCAGATAATCAACATAAATTATTTATCTATGAAGATGAGAGAGAAATAAAGCAAGGAAGGTTTACATTATTATTCGGTTATGATGAAGTTGAATTGGAAGATAAATGGATACAAGATTTAATCAAAGCAGATTTAGTAGTAAAGGAGTAAATAAGATATATGGACGAAAAGGAAAAAGAAAAATATATTTTAAAATTCATGTATAGAATTTTAACAGATAGTAGAAATCAAAATAGATATTGTACAACAATGTTTGGAAATTTTGTTGAAAATAAACTAGTAAGTTTAGGAGACTGCATAAGTTATTTAAAAAATAAGTATCAAGAGTTATTTGGAGAGGAGTAAATAAGATATGAAAATATTAAAACATGGTAAAAAATTTAATAAAGAAAAAATAGTAACTTGTGATTTATGTGGTTGTAAGTTTGAATATGACAACAATGACACTGAAACAGAAAAATCATTTTGCTTTATGACATACCCACCCACATATAAAACTTATGTTAAATGTCCTGAATGTAATGCAGATATATTATTAGGTATAACTAATTAGGAGGTGTTTTTAGTGAAGGAAAATAGTATAGAAGAAGATATAAAAATAGCACTTGATAAATTTTCAGATAATAAAGATATAGATTCTGCGATACTCATTGTTGAAAAGTTTATATTAGGAAACTATATTCTTAGAGGTGGAAGAAAAAACATTGTGAAAGATAGCTTACGATATATTTTATCAGATTATAAAAGAGCATTAAAAATAAACGAAGTTTTATTAAAGGAGAATGAAGGATTAAAAGAATATATAGCAATAGCACCAAATTTAGATGAAATGACAGCAACTAAATATAGAAATATTCAACAAGATGCTTATATACAAGGGAGAGCAGAAGAACAACAAAAAGCAGAACAAGTAATTCATGAAAATTATATTCCAAAGCAAAAAATAAAAGACAAAATAGAAGAAATAAACAAAATGATAGCTTATGAACACAATAATGCAGTAATAATACAGTTAGGCAAGCAAAAGAGAGTTCTGCAAAAACTATTGGAAAGTGAGGAATAAATTATGGATGGATTGGGAGGATTTATTTTGGGATTTTTTGCAGGAACACTCATTGCAATAATAAGTATTGCGTTGAATATAACTACAAGTGGGACAATCACAATAGAACCTGTTAAAGATGATTACAAAAATGAGATAATATACTATGTAGATATACATACTAAAAAAACATATAAAATGGAAAATGATATTTTACATTACTGTGAGGAGTAGGCTATGAATAAAGAAGAAAAGAAAGCTTTAAAAGTAATAAATGCAAGAACAAGAAGATTACTTGATGAACTAGAAATAGAAAAAGAAGATATGTCAGATGAACCTCGAATAGCTTATTTAATGCAAGAAATAAGAGCAAATAAAACAATATTAAATCTAATAGAAAAACTACAAAAAGAGAATGACAAATTAAATATAAAACTAGATGATAAAGAAGCAGAGATACAAATATTAAAAGATGATATAAAAGCAGATGACATTGAATATAAACATGTAATAGAAATTTTAAAGAAAGAGAATGAAGAATACTCAAAACAATTAGATTTAGACTATGTAGATAAGAATTATATTCCAAAACAAAAAGTAAAAGATGAGATAGAAGAATTGAAAGGTAAATTAGAAGATATATCCAAACAAAGAGAAAAATCAAAAACTAAAGAAGAAGAAACTGTATTATGGTGTTTAGAGATTAGAACTGATGAAAGAATAAAAACATTACAAGAATTATTATAAATTACAAAACAAACAAAAACAGTAAAGTTTATATAAAAAATTGAGTAAAGTTCTCAAAAACAAGTACAAAATGCATTGAATTTGAAAAAGAAAGAGGAAAACATATGAATATACCAAGAGTAGTAATAAAGAATAAACAAGAATATGAGTTTGTAAAAAGAAACAATGCAACAACGTTTCTATACCAAAATAAGAAGTACGGATATAAGGAAACGTTTAGTCTGTATCAACTAGGAGTGCTAAAACAGCAGATTGAACCACCAAAACTAACAGTGCATCCAGAGAATGTAAAGATATAATTGTAGGAGGTACAAATGAAGCTTAGTAAAGAAGAATACAAAGAAGCAAAAGGTTGCTTAAAGAGATACAACTACAACTGCATAAAGATAATTAATATTAAGTCGGATATAATGAGCATAGGTTCGCCAGTAATAGATGGACTACCTAAAGCACCATACACAACTTCTGATAAAGTTCTTGATAGTATAATCGAAATGGAAGAAAACGAAGAATTACAAGAAGCCATAAAAGAATATAAAGCAGTTGTACAAGCTTTACAGTTAGTCAATAAAGACAGTAGATACATATTTGAAGAAATGTATATTAAAAGCAAAACAAAGTGGGAAATAATTAATTCTGGAATATCAGAGAGGACATTTGTCAGAAGAAAAGGAGACTTGATTTTTGCAGTACACAGAGAATTAAAAAAATTGGCGTAAAATTGGCGTAATTTTAATAAAAAAACGTGTTATAATGATTGTTGTAAAAAAGGATACGGATAGGGTAGCTCCCGAAAAGCATAAACCTTGATGCCTTCTGTATCTAATATAAAATCAAGGACAAATACGAAAGGTGGTATTTAATGGGATATAAAGAAGCAGTAGAAGATAATATAAAAATAAAGCGTAATGAAACATCAATGGGAAGAACAGTATATTATCCTAAATGTAGTATTTGTGGAGTTGAAATGCTTTCATATAACTATATAAGAAAATTTAAATATATATGTGAAAGATGCAGAATAAAAATGCATATGGAAGATAAAGAGAAAAAGGCAAGTTTAGACACACAGTCAAAAGACAGAAAACTCGACAATGCTATTAAAAGAATAAAAAAACAAGTAGGTAACAAAATCAAAGAATATGAAAGACCAGTAGAGATTATAAAAAAATATCTTTATCGAGATAAATGGTTTGAGAGTACAGAAGAAATAATGGTGGCACTGGAATTGATAAGAAGAAAAATAAAATTAAAACACCAAGTAAAAATGGGAATTTATAGAGTCGATTTTATACTGCCAGACGAAAAAGTAGTGTTGGAAGTAGATGGTACAATTTTTCATACAGAAAAAACGAAAGAGAAAGAAGACGTTCGAGACAATGTAATAATATTGAATTTAGGACCAAGCTGGGAAGTGGTAAGAATAACTGATGTATTGATAAATCAAAACATAAGAAGATTATTACCAGCCATAAGGGCTGTTAGAGACAAGAGACAAAAAATAAGAAAAGAAAACGATGGAATGCTACCAGAATGGTATAGTAATAGGAGTTAAAAGACTATATAAACAGAAAAGAGCTAACAAATAGTTGGCTCTTTCGACACATTTCGACAGCATTTGCAATTATTTTGTGATATACTTTCCTCATAGAAAGGAGGAAGTTATATGAAAAGAAAAGAATTTATAGATTCATTTTGGAATTATTATCTTAATTTAGAAAATATGTTTATAAATACCACGCAGTATGTTGAGGTCGATAAAGATAATTATCAAACTTTTTCTATAGAATATATAGGATTATTACAAAGTATATGTGCAGAAATAGATACAATAATGAAAGAAATATGCGGTTTTAATCAAGAAGATTTTAAGAAAATCTCGATGTATTATGAGAAGATTATGAAGGACCCGTTTTTTAAAAATATAATGGATGAAGAAACTATATACATCTACAAAAAGATTAATATAAAGCCATTTGATAAATGGGATGAAGAAAATTCGCCCCAATGGTGGAAAAGTTATAATGACGTTAAACATGAAAGAGTGGCAAAATATAAAAACGGAAATCTAAAAAATGTTTTATATGCATTATCGGCATTATATATTTTAGAAAGTTATAAAATTAAAGATATTGCAAACAAAACAAATGAAAATTTAGATATTCCAGAGATTGATTCTAAGGTTTTTAGATTAAAAAATTTAAAAACAGAAAATATTAATCTTGGTTTTAGAACTATAGGAAAAATATCCTAAACAAAGAGCTTATCAAACGATAGGCTCTATTATTTATGCTATTAACTGATACTAGATAAGTTGATATATATGTTGCTACTAGGCACACTCCTTTCATAAGATTCGTATATAAAAGGCAATTCTAGTTAAGCCTTATATCTAGGTCAAGTTTTGATGGTAAAATGCGGGTCTTGGATACCTGAGATTGAAGGTTCAACTCCTTCGACCTAGACCAATTATTATAAATTAACGAAAGAGGTGTTGTTATGACTAACGAAGAAAGATATGAAAAATATGTAAAAGAAAACTGTAAGAACTGTAAAAATAAAGATAAAGACTTATGCGAGATAAGAATATCCGCCTTAAATGACGTAGTCATAACAAAGTGTGCGTACTATGAAAGAAAAGATTAATTATTTTAACTGCATGACGTACAAGTGTGAGTTATGCAGATATAATGAGCAGTGCTTCGGAAAGAAATATAAAAACAACAAAGTAGGTGAGAAAAATGGCAAATTTGCAAAATTTAATAAAAAATGAAGATTTAACTCCGAGTCAACGCCGAAAAAATGCAAGTAAAGCAGGAAAAGCAAGTGCAAAGAAAAGGCAACAAAATAAAACTTTTAAAGAGATAATAAACAAGTTTTTAAATGGTCAAGTATCAGATGAAAGCTTAAAACAGCAGATGATAGAGTATGGATTTGCAGATAAAGAGGTAAGTAATAAAAGTTGTGCAGTGTTTGCATTATGGAAAGAAGCGATAAAAGGCAATACAAAAGCATTTGAATTGTTAAGAGATACAATAGGAGAAAAGCCACAAGAAAAAGTCAATATATCTGGAGAAGTTAATAATCCATTTTCAGGAATGACAACAGAAGAGTTGAGAAAGATATTAAATGAATAATAATCTGAAAGAAGAATTAAAAAAACAAGCACGTTTGGAATTAGCCAGACGTGATTTTTTTGAATATTGTAAATTAACTGCACCAGATTTTTATAAAGATGATAGACAATTTTTAAAAAGTATGTGTAATGAATTACAAGACTTTTACAAAAGTGATGATAGAATTTGCGTAATAAATATGCCACCAAGACATGGCAAATCAAGAACAGCAGGAAAATTGGTTGAATGGGTATTTGGAAACAATAATAAAGAAAAAGTAATGACGGGTTCATATAATGAAATATTGTCAACAACATTTGCAAAATCAGTAAGAGATACAATAGCCTCAGAAAAGACAGAAGGAATAATAGTATATAATGACATATTTCCGGATACAAGAATTAAATTTGGCGAATCTAGTGCAAATAAATGGGCTTTAGATGGAAGTGGACAAGCAAATTATTTGGCAACGTCACCAAAAGGAACTGCAACTGGTTTTGGTTGTACTTTAATGATAATAGATGACTTAATAAAGAATGTTGAAGAGGCATACAACGAAAATGTCTTACAAAAACAAATAGACTGGTTTAACAATACAATGTTATCAAGAACAGAAACAGGATTCAAATTGATAATTATTATGACAAGATGGTCCAGCAATGATTTGGCTGGTTATATATTAGAAAATTATGACAATGTGAGACATATAAACTATAAAGCAGTTCAAGAAGATGGCTCAATGTTGTGTGATGCAATATTAAATAAAGAAGACTATGAATTAAAAACTAAAAATATGAATAAAGACATTATATATGCGAACTACCAACAAGAGCCAATAGATGTGAAGAATAGATTATATACAGCATTTAAAACTTATGAAAAATTACCACCAGCACATTATATTATGAATTATACAGATACTGCAGATGAAGGCGAGGATTATTTATGTTCAATAGATTATCAGATGTATAACAATGAATACTACGTCTTAGACGTTATTTATACACAAGAATCTATGGAAGTAACGGAACCTGCTGTAGCCAGAATGTTAACAAAAGATAATGTGGGAAATGCCAATATAGAAAGCAATAACGGTGGACGAGAATTTGCAAGGAACGTACAAAAAGAGCTAAAGGAGTTAAAGAATACTCACACAAAAGTAAATTGGTTTCATCAGGGAGAAAATAAAGTCGCAAGAATATTAAGCAATTCAACTGGAGTGATGAATAATATATATTTCCCGATTAATTGGGAAGATAGATGGCCAGAATTTGCAAAACATTTAAAACATTATGTAAGAGCAGGAAAGAATGAACATGATGATGCTGAAGATTGCTTAACGGGAGTTTATGAACACCCAAGACCAAATACAATACAATTTGGATATGTAAAACCAGTATAGGAGGAAAAATAATGATACAGTGGAACGAAGAAACACTAGAGAATGAAAATAGTGTAGCTCAAATATTAATGTTAGCGGATAAAGAGTGGAACGCAAGAAAACAATTATATGAAAGAATAAGAAGAAAAACAGATAATTCAGAGCTAGTAAGTATAAATGATGACAAAATAAAAGTTGCATTTGAAAATTATATTAATTCAATGGTAACGGGGTATTTTGCAGGAAAAGCACCAGTATATGATGTTGAAAAAATATCAGATCCAACAAAATTAAATATAATAAAGAAGTTGTTTAATAAAATATTTAATATAGATGCAAATAAAGATGAAGAATTAAAAGTTCTTATAGATTATATAAGTAAATATAATGATGATTCAACAGAATTTTTTGATTTAGCATTTGACTATTTTGGAATGAGAGGGTGCTATGAAGTATTATATGAAAATGAAGATAATGAAATAGTATATACAAAACAAAGTGCATTAAATACAATAGGAATATTTGATTATTCAACACCAGTAAAACAAATAGGGCAACTAAGGAAATGGACTGAAAGAGATAAAAACGGTGCAGATATAACAATAGTAGAATTAACAACAATAAATGGTAAAAGATACTATTCACCAACACCAAATGATTATAAAAAATTACAAGAAGATAAACAGAAATTTGAAAAAAGTAAATGGAATATGCTTCCTTGTATTGCAATAGAAAATGAAATGGGACTATCAAGTTTTGAATTGGTAGTCTCATTAATTTGTGCTTACGAAAGAGTAATACAAAATAGTAGAAATACGTTCCAATATAATGATGATGCAAAATTAAAAATAACAGGCTATGCACCACAAAATGAATTAATGACAACAAAATTAGATAAAGAAGGTAATCCGGAATTAGATGAAAATGGACAACCTAAGCAAGTAGTTAACAAAGCAAGAGAAGAAGAAGACAAAGCGTTATTGAAAATGCAAGTATTTTATACACCAGACAATTCAGGCGATATTGCTTGGGTTGAAAAGAGTGTACAAGATACAGCATTAGAAAATCATAAAAAGACATTAATAGATTTAATTGCTATGATAAGTGGAGTGCCTAATATAACAGACTTAGGATTTACCAACGCAGATAATGCAAGTGCATTAGATAGAAAATTCTTTGCATTAGAGCAGATGATAACAGATGCAGATAAACATTTTAAACAAGCAATATTAAGAAGATGGGAAACCATTATAGACAGAATAAATAAAAGAAAACATAAATCTTATGACTTTAGGAGCATAAAAATTGATTTACAAAGAAATTTACCAACAGACAAAGACACAGAAACAACAAGAGCATTAAAACTAAGAGGATTACTAAGTGATGCAAGTATAATTGATATGTTACCAGATGACTTAGATAGCAATTCAGAACTAGAAAAGATAGATAAACAAAATGAAGAAAATATTAAAAAGAATTTAGAAAACATGGCAAAGATTGGACAAGATACAACAGAAGTTGAAACCAATAATAAAATAGTCAACAATAAATCAAAACAAGATAATGGAAAGCAAGATAATTTAATAAGGAATGGAGAAAAAAATGATGTTAAACCCATATAATCCAAAAATCAATAAAGGATTAAAGATAGAATACAGTAACAAAATATATGACAAGATTATATACCTAAATATTTCTGATAATGAAATACACTTTGAAAACAAAGAGGATGATTCAATAACTAATAATATTGCATGTAAATTAAATGAAGTGAAAATAACATTAGAATAGAGGTGCTTTATATGTGGGAACAACACGATGATTATATGAAACAATTAAAGCAACTATACAATAAAACATCAAAACAAACTCAAAATCGCTTGCAAGAACTATTTGACACATTTAATTTTACATCGGAGAATATATATGACATAGTAGATAATAAAAATAAGAAGAGAATAAATATATACATAGAACAATGGAAAGAACAAGGATTGCTAAAAAATAATAACTATTTTAGTGTATTAGCAAATAATATTTACAATCGAACAAGAGTAAAGAATAGTGAAATACTAGAGTTACTTATATATTCAGCATATATAGAGGAACAAAACAAACTTGAAAAACAAGAAAAACAAATAATGTATGAAGATGCTAATTATTACTATGAACAAGGACAGAAAGAAGTAAATAAGAAGAAAAAGCCATCAATATTAGCGATGGCTTTATTTCTTGTATTATTAGACCAACCTAATTATTCAGGCTTTAATTGGAAACAATATATTGAAGCTACAATACAATATAATGCTCAACAAATATACAAACAAGCAATTTTAAATATACAACAACAAAAATACCTAGAAATCGATTCTAATGAATTTCAAATAATAATAAATAGACAAAATAATCAAAAACTTAATATGAATAATGACAAGATATCAGGTGCAGTAGATTTACAAATGATAGGCCTAAACAATTTAGCTAAACTAGAAGGAATAAAATCAAATGCAGACGATGATGCACAAGTAGAATTTTGGGCAGTAACGGATGAACATAGTACAGAAATGTGTCAATCAATGAATATGATGAGATTCTATATAAACAAAGAAAATAAATTTGATAGGTATTGGGGCAACAGTAAAAAAGATGTTAAGATTATGCCAGTTAGTGTAAAAGGGCTTGTACCTCGGAATTAATCTACCTCCAATAATGTATTATTGGCACTGGTGCCGAAGTACAATAAGATATTTGCCACCAGTTGAAAAACAAAAACAAGCAGAGTATAATAATATTGATTATATAAGAAAAAATAACTATACTAATAGCAAAAATCTAGATAGTAATATAAAAAAAGCTATAAAAGCATTACCAATAAAAATTCAAGGACTTATAAAAGATACAAAATTTAAAATATCTAAAGATAATAGTTGCTATGATAGGAGAAAGGATATAATATATCTATTAAAAGATAGTGATAAATATGAGATATTACACGAAATAGGTCATACAATAGAAACAAAATTAGATTTATTACATGATAAAAAGTACATAGAAATACAAAAAAAAGGATTAGAGGATATAAATATAATAACAGATACACAAAATATAAAGTATTATCAAGATAATATGTTTTTGAATGATACAGGAAAGTTTATATCAGAATATCAAAGAAGAATATATGACAATGATATAGATAACAATTATATTATAGATTATAATACATACAAGTTTAACACAAGAACATTAGGAGAATATTTTTCAGAAGGATTTAGATGTTATTTTGAAGAAAATAAATTACTAAAAAGAAAAGATATAGAATTATATAATTACATTAAGGAGGTTTTGAAATGACAGAAGAACAAGTACAATATGTTTTAAATTCGGAAAGATATATAGAAGCAGTAAAAAAAATGATGGCAATATATCCTAATGGTTTTGATATAAAAAAAATAGATAAAAGAATAAAAAATAAATTAGAAGAATTAACTAATAAATACGATAGCATACAAAAACCAGTTCAAATAAAAAAAACAAATAGCACTTACTAAGAAGTAGGTGCTTTTATTATGGAAAGAAGGTGGAAAAATGAACGATAGAGCAAAATATTTAACAGTAGATGAAGAAAAAAACAACAGAATACAACATATAAGAGAATGTTTCTCAATTATCTATGATGAAATAGATTTAAAGTGTAAATCAGGTAGAGAAACATCATTAGCATTAACAAAATTAGAAGAAGCACAATTTTGGGCTATAAAAGGAGTAACAAGGGAGGAAAAATAATATGTGGTTATTAGTTTTAATATTAAGCATTAAATTACAAATGCCAACTTGGTATTGGATTATATTTACTATAATAACAATATTTAGGCCATTTATAGGGCTATTTTGTAATATTATAGAGAAATGAAATAATAAAAACAACAAATAAAATTGATACACCAGATAATGTATTAAAAGATACACTGGAGCATTCAATTAATAAATAAGTTATTAACATTTTATAATTATAAATTTTTAGACGTAGACGTACGTCTATTTTTTATGCCTTTTTACTGATTGCAGGCTATAAAGAACAACAGAATTTTTAAATGTAACAATTTGGGCAAAAGAACAAATTGGGATAGGAGAAAATATGGAAGGCGAAAACCAAAACGCAAATAACACAAACATTGATGTAAGCGGGGCAAATAATGTAACGAATAACAATCAAAACAACCAAACACAGACTTTTGACGATGTTCTAGCAAACAAAGAATATCAAGCAGAATTTGATAGAAGAGTTCAGAAAGCAATACAAACACATGAAACAAAATTAAAAGAACAGTGGAAATTAGAACAAGATACACAAAAGTCAGAAGCAGAAAAATTAGCTCAGATGAATGAGACACAAAAACTTCAATATCAATTGAAGAAACAATCAGAAGAGAATGAAAAAATTCAAAGAAAATTAAATGCTAGGGATTTAAAAGACGAAGGTTTTAAGATTGCAACAGCACCTGATACAGCATTTGATCCAGAATTTTTAAATCTTTTCGACTATGAAAACATGACAGCAGAGCAATTACAAGAAAAGACAAAACTTATAAAAGCAATTCAAGACAGAATTGTTGAGAAAGCAGTTAATGAGTGGTCAAAAGAAAAACCACCATACAATCCGGACCCATCTGGTAATAAGTCAAGTGCTGATGAAGCAATAAGAAAGGCAATGGGACTAAAATAAGAAAGGAAGAATAAAAAATGAACAATATTGAATTATCAACAATTTACCTACCTAAATTGGACGAGGTATACAAGAATGAAGCAAAAACATCTATCTTAGATGGAGATGAAACAACAGTACAAAAAGGCCTAAACGGAGAAATAAAAGTAGCTAAACTAGATATGGACGGTTTAGGAGATTTCTCAAGAAATGATGGATACACAAAAGGTTCAACAAGTTTCAAATGGGAAACAGTAAAATACGACAAAGAAAGAAGTCAAGATTTAAGAATTGACAGATTAGACAATCAAGAAGCATTAGGATTACCTTTTGCTAGATTATCTGGAGAATTTGTAAGAACTAAAGTAGTTCCTGAAACAGATGCTTCAAGAATTGCAAAAATTGCAGGAGTAGATGGAATATCAAGAAAGAAGGAGACTCTTTCTGATGGAGCAGGAGTAGTAAGTGCATTAAGAGCTTGTACAAACAAAATGGACGAAGATGAAGTTTCAACAGAAAACAGAATTTTATTTATAACACCAACATTAAAAGGAATGATAGATGACTTAGATACAACTAAATCAAAGAAAGTTTTAGAGAGATTTAAAACAATAATTGAAGTTCCTCAAACAAGAATGTATACAGCAGTAACATTAAATGATGGAAAAGAAAATTACGGATATGAAAAAGCAAAAGATACATACATTAAGTCAAAAGATACAGCTGTAGTATCAGGAAAGGCATATTACACAGAAAGTTCTGGAACATATTCAAAAGTAACTTCTCCAACAGGAAATCCTTCAACATCAGATTACTACGAATTAATAGAAGGTGGAAAAGATATAAACTTCTTATGCGTTGAGAAATCAGCAGTAGTAACAGCAATGGATCAATTCATCAAATACTTTACACCAGACGAAGATCAAAACGGAGACAGCAATGTGTTCAAATATAGAAACAATAATTTATATGGACATGTATACGAAAACAAATTAGCTGGTGTATATTGCTCATACGAAGGCTAGGAGGTGAACAAGATGGCAACATTTATAGGACTAAGAATAAATAAAGAAGCAAAAGAAACTGAACCAAAAGCTAAGAAAGAAAAGGCAAAAGAAACTGAACCAAAAGCTGAAAAAGAATAATTAAGGAGGCAATAGAAATGGCAGAAACCAGTAATATAGATAAAATAATAGCTGATTTGGGAGCTAATTATAAAGACGACAAAGAGGTTCTAAGTGAAATATTAGAGGAAGTAAGCTCTATTGCCTCTGATATTTCTAATAGACAAAAAAACGACGAAAAATTATTTCCATATATAAAAAAAGCAACAAAAGCAATATATCTGTCAAGAGGTGCTGAGGGCTTAACGAGTCGAAACGAGGGTTCTATTTCAACATCGTTTGAAGATATTATAGATAAGTTAAGAAATGACATTATAAAATCTGGGCTAAGGAGGATTAAGTAATGTTATTACGAGATTTAACAAAAGTATATATATCAGAATATGAAGAGATAGAAGACCACGGAGAACCAGAAAAAAAATGGAAATATAAAGGCGTAGCTTGGTTAAATATGCAACAAGATGTTAATGAACTTGACAGAAAATCTACTGGAGAAGTCGATTATAGTACATATAAGGCAAGAACAACAAATGAATATGACATACAAAAGGGAAATGGAATATCATTTGAGGATATCACAAAATTAAAGGAATTTAAGCCTCAATATAAAGTAACCGATAAAAATAAAATCGGAAATACTTATTTATATATATGTGAGAAGGTGCAAGAATGATAAGCTGTAACATTAAAGTAAAACATAATTTCAAAAATATAAATGCTATAACTCAAAAATTGCCACAAATAGCAAAAGAGATAACCGAAGATGTTTTGAAGAACATTAGAGGTTATGCTGTAAGGCTAGAAAAAGGACATAATGAAGAAGGTATATTAGTCGAAATGGTTGATATGTCTACTAAAGAAGTGAAGGGGCGTGTTTATGCGGACCCTTCAAAATTTATGTCCAATGGAGTTTCATATTTATTTTTTGAATATTTTGGAACTGGTGCAAATGCTGAGATGGAACATGTGGGAAAATCAAAACACTTTATAGAAAGTGGCTACACAGAATGGTTCATTCCAGTTTCTAAAGTAGAAAAAGCACTTGGTTATCCAATAGTCAATATTCAAGGAGTAGATTTCTATATTGCTCATGGAATTAAGGCAAATCATTTTATGGGTGATGCTGGTTTTCAAAGTAGAGATGAGAATGTAGATATTGTTAAAAAGAAAATAGAAGCAATGCTGAAGGAGGTATGTAAATGAAAGATTTAAGTATAAAAGAGTTTAGCGATTTAGTGTACGACAAGCTAGATTCATTAAAATATAAACAAATTCTAACAAATCCAACAACAACAAGTAAGTTTCCTTGTTTGGAATTACATACACCTTTAAAATCTGTGAATTTAACAGAAAATGCATTTCCTATATTTTCTACATTTCAAATATCAATAACTTGTTGGAATGCAAAACAACGTCAAGCTATGCAAATGACAGATGAAGTTGATACAAAACTTCAAGAATATAATTTTATAAGGACAAATACCAGTCCTGCAGTATATGACAAAATACTGCAAAAATACGGCATAACAATAACATTTGAGGTACGTTATAATTCAATAACGACCTCTTTTAATTTTATAAGATAATAGGAGGGATTTAAAATGGATCCAAAAACAAGTACAATGACAAAATTATTTCATGCTGATACACTATCTGATTTAATTGACTCAAGTAAAAGAAAACAAGTTGCTTTTGTACAAAGCATACCAGAATTTTTAAAAGCCCCAGAAGGAGTAACTTATAGTGCTTTAGATATTCCAGATGAAAGAATGGCAGAAGGAAGGCAAAAGGCAGAAAACCTAGAGATAGAAATATTATTTAAAGAAGACCAATATGATGAGCTAAAAGCCTTACAAACAGCAAAAACAAATGGATATTGGGCAATTCAACTATCGGAAGATACATCATCAACAGGTAAACCATTAACATGGTATTTTACTGGGACATGCTTTATTGGCATGAGTGAAATTGCTATAGATGATATGTTAAAATCAAAAATAACAATCTATAGAAGCTCAGAGATTAAAGAAAGCAAAGGCTTTCCAACAGCTGAGTAATTTTAATGAGAAGGTATAATGCCTTCTCTCTTTTATAAAGGAGAGAAAATAGAATGATAATAGAAACAAAAAATAAAAAAATTAATTTAGTACTAAAAACAAGAAAAATAGTAGAAATAGCTAATCTACTAAAAAATAAAAATTTTGAAGATGCTTTTGTAAAAGCATATTCAATAGTAGATCCAGAAACATTAGGTATATTAATATACAAATTAGCAGAAACAGAAGATGGATTTGCATTATTTAAAGACATAGATGAAGTTTATGACTTTATGGATGAATGTAGAATTGAAGGATTGAATTATAATGAACTATATAAGAGAATTGCAGAGGCTTTGAATGAAGAGGGTTTTTTCAAAAAGAAGATGTCAAAGAAAGACCTAGAAAGTTTGACATCAAATCCTTTATCAACAATAAATATGAACGAGATAGTTCAGAAATCAACAGAAAATGCAATGAGCAAAATAGCAGAACAACAGTTTCAAGGCTACAAGGGTTAGATGATATAATAAAAGGCGTAAGGAACTCTAAAAATTTAGTTGAACTAATATATGCTTTAGAGCCTCTTGCGTATTACTTTGACCTAAAACCTAGGGAATTTTGGAATGCAAGATACTCAGAAATAAACATATATTGCCAAACACATATAGTAAAAGTTGTAGATGACCTAAAACGAGAAATAAACTTGCAAGAAGCATTAACAAATAAGCTTATAAGAGCAGATAGCATGAGTAGAAACCCTAAAATAGTACCAATTAGAGACAGTTACAAAGAGTTATTTAAAGAAGAACAACAGCCACAATCTCCAGAAGATATTATAAAAAGAATGAGAAATATAATGAAAACAGAAAAAAATATATAAATTTATGCTATTCGACAAAATATGACAGACTTCGACAAATATAACGTGTTATAATTTTTCTATAAAGTAATAAGAGGAGGAATAGTTTATGGCACATTATCAAACAATAACATCAGATAAGAATAAAGATACGGCATTAATTATGTGTGTGTTAGGAGGATGGTTTGGGTTGCATCAATATTATGTTGGAAACATAGGAAAAGGAATACTATATACTTGCACATTTGGATTATGTATGATTGGATGGATCTTAGACATATTTAAAATATTATTAGGAAGTTTTAGGGATAATGTAGGAGCCCCATTGAGAGCGACAAAACAACAAAACAATTGAGGTGATTAAGAATGGATGAAGAATTTATATCTTTTATAAAAGATTATTTAAATAATAAATTTGACAAGATAGTTGAATGTAAAGAAGGAAAAATGCCTTTTGATGTATCAACAAGTGAGAAAGCCTGTGAATCGGCAACAAACTTGGAGAAAGAAATAATAAACGCAAATATTAATTTACTTTATGCTTATCATCAATGGCTAAAAGAAAATAAAAAATAATAAAAACACTTGCAGGTGTTTTTATTATGCAAAATTTTAAGAGATCTAAAACTACAAAAAGCATCAGTAAAACTGGTGCTTTTTGTAATGAAAAATATAAGAGAGGGGGAATGACTTATCACTGTAGAAGAAATAGAAATTATTGTAACTGCAAAAGTAGAAGAAGCTTTAAAAGAGTTTCAAAAGATACTACCTGAAATGACTAAGATTATAAAGCAAGCACAAGAGCAATTAGCAAATGTAGATATGTCAAAGTTACAAAAGGCAGTAAAACAACAAATGCCATTATTTAAGAAACAAATTCAGAACTTAAAGAAGAGTATTGAAAATAATGATATATCTATAAAAATCAACAATAAAGATGCAGAAAAACAAATAAGTCAGACACAAAAACAAATAGATAGTCTAAATGAAAAAATAAATGCTCGACAAATGAAATTAAACGTAATAAATCCACAAATTGATAAAATAGTGGACGATACAAGAAAAAATGTAACACCAGAAGGAATAAATCCAAATGACAAAGCAATGGACACAACTGTAAATAATGCATTAAATGGCAATAAAGATTTTACGTCATTAAATAGTCAAGCACAAAAATTATATACAGAAATAGAAATGTATAATAAGCAACTTGATGTCGCAAAATCTAAAATGGCTGAATTAAAACAACAAACATCACAAACAGCAACTACTCAAAATAAATTGAGTAGTTTTTTTAGTGCATTTAAGCAAAAGATAGAACAGGTAAAGCCTAGCATATTAGCAGTAAAAAGCATTTTTAGCAAAATGCCTAATATTGGTCAAAATTTATCAAAAGCAACTCAAAGTATTACAAATAATATAAAAGGAATGGGAACAGGCTTTAAGAATGGCCTTGGACAAGTTCTAAAATATGCAGTAGCATTATTTAGCTTAAGAAGCATTTATTCTGCACTGAGTAGTAGTGCAAATGCATGGTTATCAAGTCAAAATGCGCAAGCAAAACAATTAAGTGCAAATATAGAGTATATGAAGTATGCAATGGGTTCAGCTCTAGCACCAGTAATTCAATTTGTAACAAATTGTGTATATCAATTATTAAAGGCAGTTCAATCAGTTGTATATGCTTTATTTAGAGTAAATATATTTGCTAATGCAAGTGCATCAGCATTTAAAAATGCTCAAAAACAAGCTAAGAACACAAGTAAAAGCTTATCAAGTGTACATAGCGAAATTAATAATGTTGGAGACCATAACAGCGATGCAAGCCCTAATGTCGGAGATTTATCAGAATTAAATCCGACCAACAGTTTGTTAGATGCCATAAAACAAGGCGACTGGAATAGTGTAGGTGCTATTATAGGAGAAAAAATCAATGAGGCTATGAATAAAATACCTTGGGAGCAGATACAGAATACGGCGAAGAGTATAGGAAAGAATATTGCTGATTTTTTTAATGGAGGCATAAAGACCATTGATTGGAATCAGGTTGGAAATACTTTAGCACAAGGTGTAAATACAGCTATCTATCTTGGGTATAGTTTTGTAACTAATTTTGATTGGGATTCGTTTGGAGATGCTATTGGCAACACAATTAATGGTTTGTTTTTAAATCTTGATTTTTGCACAGCAGGAGAAACATTAAGTAATGAGGTAATGGGGATATTTACAACTGCATTCACAGTTTTAGAAGCTATAAATTGGCAAGAAATAGCAAATCAAATTCAAACGTTTTTTGAAAATATTGATTTTAGTGGAGTTGCAAATACGGGAATACAAATAATAATTAATTTAATTCAAGGATTAACACAAAGTCTACCAACAATATTAACTACAGCAGTGACCATAGTAACTTCATTGGTAGAGGGAATAAGCCAACAGATGCCAACATTAATACCAGTTGCTATAAACTTAATAATGACATTAATAAATTCAATATTGCAAAATTTGCCTAATGTATTAATTGCAGGAATGGAAATTATGTTTTCTATTCTTCAAGGGTTAATAAATGCATTACCAGAACTTATTACGTGGATCCCAACAATTATACAGAGTTTTTATGACATTATAACTAATTCACTGCCTCAAATATTAGAAATGGGAATAGAAATTTTAGTAGCACTGATAAATGGACTAATTGAATGTATACCTCAACTAGTAGAAATGTTGCCACAAATTATAGAAACCATAATAAATTATGTAACGACGAATTTACCAATAATAATAGATGCTGGAATTAAAATTTTAATAGCATTAATAGAAGGATTAACAAATGCAATTCCAAAATTAATTGAAATGTTACCTCAAATTATAACTACTATTGTAAAAACATTATCTGATAATTTCCCAAAGATTCTTGAAGCAGGAGGAAAAATATTGACATCATTGATAGCTGGAATTGGTTCAGTACTATATAAAGTTGGAGAAATGGGATGGAATATTATTAAATCCATAGGAGATGTATTAAGTCAGTTACCGCAAAAAGCATTGGAATGGGGCAAAGATATGATACAAGGTTTTATTAATGGAATAAAAAATATGATAGGAAATATCGGAAACGCTGTAAAGGGTGTTGCTGATAAAGTGAAAAGTTTTTTACATTTTTCAAGACCAGATGAAGGACCTCTTAGAGAATATGAACAATGGATGCCTGATATGATAAAAGGATTAACTAAAACATTGAATAACAGTGCTCCTCAACTTTATAATGCTAGCAAGGAGCTTGCCAATAAAGTTGCTAATGGATTAGATATGTCTAATATGTTAAATGATATGTCATACAATATAAATACGGATTTGTTATCTAGTGATTTAGTAGCATCTATAAATCCATCATTAAAAACAAATAATATAACACCACAAAACATTATGCGTGATACATTTGAAGATGTGTTATCTAATTATAGTGGAAACAATAACGATAGACCAATATATTTGACTGTAATGGTAGGCAATAAAAAACTAGGACAAATATTATTAGACGATTTAAGAGACAAAAAGAGAAGAACAGGAAAAGACATAGAAGCTTTAGTAGGAGGATAAAGTTATGTTATGGAAATTAAATGGTAAAATAATGAAAACACCAAGTACATATAAAGATAATATAGAAGATACAGACAATGATAGTTATACATCAAAAGTAACAGGTGCATTAATAGACAATCCAATAGCAGTTCGGAATGCTAAAGCTTGAAATGTCTTGGGACTATTTAAGTGAAGAAGAAGCAGAAGAGCTTTTACAGGCAACATATCAAAACCCGATGATCATTACAGTAAAATGTCCAAGTGTACAAGGTGGCATGTTAGAAAATGCCAAATTCAGAGTAAGCAAAAGAACAAGTGAAATGCACCAAACAAGTAATGATGAAGACACTTCCAAATCAAAATGGAAAGTGTCTTTTAATTTAATGCAAAAAGAATTAACGGCACAGCAAAAAGCAACAGTAAATAAAGCAAAGGGGTTGAGCTAATGTACGAAACAAGTGAAAAATGGAAACAAAATATATATGAAAACACAGTTTGTGCAATGAATATTTACATAGACGATGTATTAGTAAATCCAGACTATATTTTAGACTTTAAAAAGGGCGGAAATGCATTTGAAGAAGAGTTCTGCTTAGGTGGTACACCAAGCCAATACGTTGAAATGAAGCTATATAAAGATAAAATGCCAGAATCTCTCAAAAAAATAAGAGTGGAATATGGAATTTTAATCAATCATGCATTAACAGTAGCGGAAGTAAATGCAATGTTGGTAGGAACATTAAATGGAATACCAGTCAAAAGCTTAAGTAGTAATGATAGTAGTTTCGAAATGATACCAATTGGAATTTATAATGTAGATGATTACACAGACAATGATGATAATACAATAACAATAAAAGCACTTGATAATATGATTAAATTTGAATTTAATTATGATGGTAGTGAATTAATATCAAAAGGTGAAGCAACATTATTAGAAGTTGCACAAGATATCTGTAAAAAAGCAGGAGTAGAATTAAATTCTACTTCTTTTTTAAACTCAGATAAGAAAGTAGCTGTTTATGATAATACTGTAACCGCAAGGAAATATATAAGTTATATTGCAGAAAGTGCTGGTGGATTTGCTTGTATTGATAGAAAAGGAAAGTTATGCTTTAGAAAATTCTATCAAGATGAAACAGAAATTCCTCTTGAAATATTTGGAGAATATAAATGGGGTGAAGAATTTAAAATTTCAAAAGTATCTTATGAAGATGGAATAAGAAGTTTTAAATTTGGAGATGACACAAGAAATAATCTTTGGATAAATCAAGAAAATATGTACATTGTTGATGAAGACCAAGTTCAAAAAATCTACAACGAAATAAAGGATTTGACATCAAATACTTTCGAGGGTAAGACTGTAATAGATCCAGCAATAGATCTAGGAGACAAGATAGTTATAGACGGGAAAAATGTTATTTATCAAGGCGAAATGTCATTAGAAGGAAGCTTTATTGCACAAATATCTAGTAAAATTCAAATAAAGCAAAAAGAAGAAACAACAGTAAAAAAAGAAAGCCAAAAAGTTGTAAATAGGAAAGTTCAAAGTAGAATAGATCAAGCAGAAGGAAAAATCGAACAATTAGTTGAAGAAACATCAGAACAAAGTCAAAAACTAACAAAAGTAGAACAAACAGTTGATAGCATATCTCAAAAGGTATCAGATATTGAAGACTTAACTCGAACAGCAGAAGGAATAAAGACTGTAACATTAGAGAATTGTATAGAGGCTAACCTGCTAGAATTACACATATATGGAAACAATACAGTATTTAATTATTTATTGCTAGATGATAAATTAACATTAGATGACGACTTGTATTTAGAAGGAGATGACCTCATAAGTGTAACTGATAAAGATAACAATATAAAGACATATTCATTAGGAATAACAGAGGCATTAAGACAAAATAGCAAAGTATGTGATGAGGTTGTTCTAGAAAATGGACAAGTTAAAGTTATTAGAAGAGTAAACAAGAGTGGCTCAACTAAAGCAAAGGAAAGTGTAGAAGACTTAGGAAAGCTTGAAATATCTCTAAAAGAAGGAACTAATACAATTACAATAAACAATTATACAGCAAAAATAAAAGCAAAATATGTAATAAAAAGTGCATATTCAAATACTTTTGCTACAAAAGTAGAAATGAATAGCGAGATAAAACAAACTAAGGAATCAGTAGATTTATCAGTAAATAAAAAACTAGAAGATTACAGCACAACAACAGAAATGAATAGTGCTATAAGTTTAAAAGCTGGCGAGATTACGAGTTCAGTAAGTAAAACTTATGAAACAAAAGAAAGTGCAACAAAACAATATTCTAATATCAAACAAACAACGGATAATATAACTTCTGTGGTTGGAAAGAAGGTTGGAAACGATGAAATTATTTCAAAAATTAATCAAAGTGCTGAGTCGGTATCAATAGATGCCAAGAAAATCAATATCAACGGAACTGTTTCAGCAAACGGGAATTTCTTAGTTGATACTGATGGAAATATGAAAGCTAAAAATGGAACATTTTCAGGAAATATAGATGTTGGAGAAAATAATTATCTGAGGTCAAAAGACAGTAAAGGGAATATATTAATGCAAATTGATAAAAACGGGACAGATTATTATTTTAATAATGTGCATGTTGGAAAAATAGGAACTGATGGTATTGAGACAGATTCATCTAAAAGAGGATTGCTAATTGCAATAGATAAAGATGCATACTTCTTAGGGTTAGGAAAGAATGATGATGATGGGGTAACTCAACCAATTTATACTTGGTACAATGTATCAACTGGCGACAATGGAACTTATGCAGCAAATACGCAGGGAAGAGTTCAAATCGGCAATGCAAATTGGGGATTTCTTGTTTCAATCTTTAAGAAATTGCTTGTTCATGGAAATGTATATGCTGAATCTTTTGTTAATACATCACTAGAAAGTCAAAAGAAAAACTTTGAAAAATTAACATTAGAAGAAGCAATAGATATTTTAAATAATACAGATATATACAAGTATAATTTAAAGAGTCAAGATGATATCAAGAAAAAGCACATTGGATTTGTAATTGGTGATAATTTTAATTATTCAAGTAAGATAACAAGTGAAGACAATGATGGAGTTGATAACTATTCAATGACATCGGTGTTATATCCAATTGTAAAAGAACAACAAGCACAGATAGAAGAATTAAAGAAAGAAATAGAAACGCTGAAAGGAGAAAAAAATGATTGAAATTGACTTTCAAAATGGTAAAACGAAATTAAATAAAGAAATGTTTGATACTTTTCAAAATAATATAAAAATGGCTATAAATGATGCAATTTTAGAAGTCAAAAAAGCAGAAAATCCGGTTGGACATATAAGAATGGAAACAACAAATATTAATCCAGCCACATATTTAGGATTTGGAACATGGGTGTTATGGGGAAGTGGAAGAATACCTGTTGGAGTCGATGCATCAGACAACGACTTTAAAACAGTCGAAAAGGCTGGAGGTTCAAAAACTGCAAATATCTCACATACTCACACAATAGCAAGTCATAATCACGGAGGAAATACTGGAAGTACAGTACTAACAGTAAATCAAATACCCGCACATACACATGATATTTGGCAGACTAGCGGAGGTTCTGCACAATCAGTGGAGGCTAATGCGTTGTCTGTAGCTACTGCTTGGAGTAAAACATTAAGAAACGTGGAAAATTTTGCAAAGAGTAAAGGTGGAGGTGCAGGACACACTCATACAATTTCTGCATCAGGACAACAAACAACAAAGTCTGCAGGTTCTACATCACTGTCGTTATTGCAACCATACATAACTTGCTATATGTGGAAAAGAACAGCATAGGAGGTTTAAAATGAGCGAAACAACTAATTTAAAATTATTTAAGCAGGACAATCCAACGACAAATACAAATAATTTTGATATTGAAAAAACATTAAATGACAACTGGGACAAGCTAGATGAAAATGCTGGAACTACAAACAAAAAACTAGAAAGTTTAGAAAAAGTCGATAGCACAACAAATGAAACTATAACAGCAATAAAAGAAGAACAAACAATACAGAATGAAAATATAGAGAAAAATGCAGAGGGTATAGCAACAATAAACGGAAAAATTGGTGATATAGATACAGTACTAGACTTTATAAATGGGGAGGTAATCTAATGGGAACAACAGCAGAAAAGTTAAGTTATCTGAATGAAACAAAAACGAAAATAAAGAACGCATTAGAGACACCTTATAACGTATTTAGAGACTATCCAGCAATGATTAAGAAGTATATAGATAATCAACCAACTAAAATTGTAACGAATGGAATATGCGATAATGCAGTAGAACTGCCGATTGTAAGCTTGAAATCAAAGGGAAATAATTATCAAGAGACAACACAAGGAAAGAATTTATTTGATAATACATTAAAAGATTATGCGTATTATGGAAATTTGGCTAAAACTATTTCTACAGGTGTAAGATTATCTGTTTCATCCCCTATAACAACTTCTGATATAATCTTTACCGTATATTCAATAATGGATTTATCAAATTTCGTAGGAAAAACAGTCCGCATGAAGGCAACATATAAATCTAATTCAGCATTAACTGGTAAGTATAAAATAGGATTGTGTGACGACAAAGCGGGGAATAGAAACGCTAAAGCAAGCTCTTCTTTTACCGGACAAGAAATCTCATTTATTGTACCAGAAATAATTGAGGAACAAAAATATTTGGCAATATGGTTTTATACTAATGCTGGAGGAACGGGAGCTACTGGTGATTATGTGGATTATACAAATGTAATAGTAACAATAGATAATGAAGACATGACTTACGAACCCTACACAGGAGGAATACCATCGCCAAGTCTAGAATATTCACAAGAGATTGAAACTATAAATAGTATTGGGTGGAAAAAGAGTGGAAAAAATAAGTTTGATAATTTTAAAGAGTATTCTTATTCAAATTCAAATCTAAATACTACAAGTTTAAACAATGGAATCAAAATAGAAAAAAAAAGTGGATTTGGATTATGGGTATTTGATAATTTAGAAAATTTAGATGGAAAAATAGTAAGAGCAAAATCTAAATTTAATGATGGTGGTAGTATTGCTATTGGTTTAGCTTCTTTAGATGGAACATCACGAACTGTAATGAAAGAAAATACTAAATCGGATACAGTTAGTTCGTTTGTAATACCAAAAATCACAGATGATAAAAAATATTTGGCTGTTTGGTTGTATGGTACAGATAATTCAGAAATTTCTTATGAAGATTTAATAATAACAATAGACAATGAAGACATGACTTACGAACCATACCACGAACCAAAAGTAATTGAAATCAACTTAAATGGCAATACATTAGCCAAAGTAGGAGACATAAAAGACATATTAAGAGTAAATAGAAATGGTGAAGTAGAAATCAAGAAGAACATAGAAAAAATTGTTTTGACTGGTAGTGAGAAATTAGTTGAAAAATCATCATCTACTACTAGAACATATTGGGGAATAGATTTTAGTAATTATGGTATATACCAATATGATGATTCAACAAAAACATGCGATATATTAGCAACAAAATTTAAATCGAGACCACAACAAGGTTCATTTTTACCAGGGCAAGTAGCTTTAATGACAGATAGCAAAAATGTGTTCTTTATATTTGAGCCAGACACAACTGAAGAGCAGGCAAGAGCTATTTTAACAGACATGCCAGTCTATTTTAGATTAGCTGAACCACAAACAATAAAACTATCAAGTATATCTCCTATAGAATTATGGAAAGGAACAAACATATTTGAGTTAATAACAAATCTAGAAACTAATTTTGAAGTAGAATATGTAGTTGATAAAGATAGTATGTTAGATGAAGTTCAAACAGCAATGTTAGATGCAGAAATAGAGATATAAAAGGAGGAAACAGGTATGGAATTTTTAAGAGAATTTATAAAGGCTGGTTATTTAAAAGCCATTGGAAAAATGGAAGATTACAAGGTTATTCTAGGAGCTTCTGCATATTTTGATAAGGGCATATTAAAAGAAGATGACTTAAAGGAAATAAGCGAAGCGATAGACAAGCAATATGAGAAAGCTACTGATGAACATAATGCAGGGAACGCAGACAACTCAGAGAGCTCAACAGAGAATACAGAAGAAACTGACAACATAATAGAGGAAACAATAGCAAGCACAGAAGAAAAATCGGAGGAATAATCTATGGAAAATATAACAATAGGTCAAATTGTTATAGCAATAGGAAGTCTGTCAACATTGGCAGGCTTCTTTTATGCAATATACAACTTTGTAAAGAAAACTGTATTAGATAAAATAAGTGCTAATACACAAAGAATAGAGAGTCTTGAAAAAGAAACGGAAAATCTCAAAAGAGAGGTTGCTGATAGTAAAGAAGAAAGACTAATTCTACTAAAAGCTCAATTAGCTTGTTTAAAAGGCTTAAAAGAACAAGGCTGTGATGGACCAGTAACGCAAGCAATTGGAGATATAGAAAATTATTTAATAAAGAAAACACATAATTAAAGGAGGGAAGATTATGGAAAAATTAAAGAAAATAGCAAAATATACTACAAATATTTTAGCAATAATTAGTGCATTAATTGCTGGAATTAATGCTGTTGATGGTATAACAATACCATATGCAATTCAAATAGTGCAAATAATAGCTGTTGTTCAAGGTGTTATTGGTACATATTTGCTAGGTCAAAAAGTCGTTACAAATAAGGAGGATAAATAGATGGAAATAATTGAAACTAACTTACAATTCAAAAATATGAACACAAGAACATCTACAGAAAGAATAATTTTACATCATGCAGATGCAAAAACATGCTCGGCGGAGGATATTCACAGGTGGCATCTTGCTAACGGTTGGGCTGGAGCAGGATATCATTTTCTAGTTAGAAAAGATGGCACAATATACAGACTTCGTCCAGAAGATAAAGTTGGAGCTCATGCATATGGCTCAAACTATAATTCAATAGGAGTATGTTTTGAAGGTAACTACATGGAAGAAGATATGCCAGAAGTTCAAAAACAAGCTGGAAAGGAATTAGTTGCATACTTAAAGAATAAGTACAAGATATCAACAGTGCAAAAACATAAAGATGTTTGTGCTACGAGTTGCCCGGGAGATAAGTTCCCTTTTAATGAGATTGCAAAATCTGAGACAAGTAATGAAATTATACCTAAACCACAAGAAAACGTTCAAAAAGGCAACGTCGCAGAAATACAAGCCACTCTAAATGATAGATACGGACTAAATATTGCTGTAGATAATATCTATGGAAACGAGACAAGGAAAGCACTTGTAAAAGGGCTACAAACAGAATTAAATAAACAATATCATAGAGGTTTAGCTGTCGATGGAATATTTGGAACTAACACTTACAATGCCTGCATAAATGTTCGAAGAGGAGCAGAAGGAAACATCACTTGGTTAATTCAGTCAATGCTTATTTGCAAATTATTTAACCTTAATGCAGACGGAATATTCGGACCCGCAACAGAAAGTGCGGTACGAGAATTTCAAAAAAGAAATGGATTATCTGTAGATGGAATAGTAGGAAAGAATACATTCAATAAGTTATTCAAATAAATTTTGGTAGGAGCAATCCTACCTCTTTTTTTATGCCAATTTTCGCTATAGCGAAAGGATGCGTTAAATCTTAGACAACAAACTATATCCTAAAATAATTAAAATGCCTTAAAACTCATTCTCATATGTTGAATTTTTGCCTGTTTTTAGCTGTTTGACAAGTTTCGACAGACTTTTCACATAAAATTTGTTATTATATTAAAAAGGAGGACAAGCTTATGGAAGAAGTAAAAAAGCTTGAACTAAAGATAAAGAACAATAGCCGATATGAAGATATAATAGAGCAGAGTATGCAAATAGATAAATACATAGACAAAATAATTGAGGGAGCATTATAGCTTCCTCATATTTGGTTTATGAGCAAATTAGTATTTGAGTGACTCAAAATGACTTTGTCGAATTTTATAATATAATTTAATCATAAAAAAGAAACGCGTTTCTCTAAAGAAGGAGAAGAACATATGGAAAAAATAGTTGTAATAAATGAGAAAAAATATCAAGAATTTAAATATGAAATGAAAAGAGAAAATGACTATTGGACTCCAGAAGAAATTAAAGAAATAATGAAATATAACAAAAAAATAAAAGATATTGACTGTAATTGTATAGATAACTATTCTTAACTTTAACACTTTTTTAACACTTTAGTTCAAGATAATATAGGAATAAATAAAAAACAAATAATGCTAAAAACCAGTAATATAAAGTGATACAAGAATATATAAAAACATACAAAAACATAAAATTTGTTCAGTTGGATCAGGAGTTGTTTCTGATATAATTGAATAATCTATGAATATTTAGAGAATAAATAATCATAATATTAATAAGTAATTATTTAAGGATAGTAAGGCAGCTATCACGCCAGAGATGGTCTTAAAAGAAACGTGGGGAACGCCGTCCCACTAAATAATTACAAATTAATAAGAGAGGGTTAGCAATAGCCCTCTCTTAAAGTTCGTTTGCAAATATGCGAAAAATTGCCAAATTAAATTGACTTTTGACCGATTTAAGTATATACTTTAAGCGTAAATACTAAAGAAACAGAGGATGAACTAATCAGATTTATAACTTACGAAAGGAAAGCTAATAAATATGAAAAAAACAACAATATCAAGCATAATAATAGCAATATCAATGATAGTATTCACGACTAAGGTACAGGCAGCTACAGGAAAAGTAACAACAGAAACTTTGAATTTAAGAAGCAAGGCTTCAACTGATTCGTCAGTGGTAAAGTTACTTAACATGGACGATGAGTTGGAAATCATATCAGAAGAAGGAAATTGGTATAAAGTTAAGGTTGGAGAAAATGAAGGCTATGTTAGTAAAGACTATGTAAAAGTTGATAAAACATCAACAGAAACAAACAATACGACACCAACCGATAATAACAAAAATAATTCTGGTGCAAATTCAACAGAAAATAAAAACAATGAAATGACTTCAAGTCAAACCACATCAAACACTGTAACACCAAATTCTACTTTAAAACTTGAAAAAGATGTTACGATAAAAATATTACCATTAATAAATGCGAATAATCTTGGAACGGCAAAAGCTGGTGATGAAGTTACTGTTATTACAACAGCAAATAACTGGATATTTATAGAAACAAGCGAAATTGCTGGCTGGATAGTAAAAGATTCAAGTGTGGGACAAGTTAAGAGTTCAGAAGATAAACATACTGGCTCAAGTACAGATAATAACACCACAGATACTAGCAATAATGATGACAAGGGTGAGGAACAAACTGATACCAAAACTAATACGGATAATAATGACGATACAACTTCATCAGATACAAATTATACTAAAACAACCAAATACATTAATGCTTCGTCAGTATATGTTAGAAAAGAAGCTTCAACAAGTGCCGAAATAGTAACGACTTTAATTAGAAACACTGATGTTACAGTTGTTGGAGAATCAGGAGATTGGTACAAAGTTACATATAAAGATTACAGTGGATATATTTATAAAGAACTATTGTCAGATAAAAAAACAGAAGAAACAAATAGAAGTAGCGCTAATAGAGAAAGCGCTACAACTGTTTCAAGTGTAAATACTGAAACTACAACAGAAGAAACGTCAAAGGGACAAAAGATCGTAGAATATGCAAAACAATATTTAGGATGTCCATATGTTTATGGAGGTTCGGGGGATAAATCTTTTGACTGTTCTGGATTTACAATGTATGTGTATAAGAAATTTGGATATACATTAAGCCATTCTGCAATAGCGCAATCTAAAGTTGGAACATATGTTGCAAAAGAAGATTTAAAAGCTGGGGACTTGGTATTTTTCTTAGATTATGAAACAATGGATGGCATAGGACATTGTGGAATATATATTGGAAATGGCGAATTTATACACGCTTCTTCTGGAAGTGGATATTGTGTAAAAATATCAAACTTATTAACAGGAAGCTATAACACGAGATATGCTACAGCTAGAAGGTTAATCTAATAAGAGCACGACGTAATAATATAGAGTTTTATAAATAATATAGGGCAATTTAAAAGGAGAATGTTAGTGAAAAGACCACTTTTAATTGTTACTATATCATACATATTAGGAATAATTATAGGGGTATACTTTAAGCAAAGTATACTCTTAATTTTGCTTGCAGGAATTATTGGGATTGTATTTTGGAAAATAATAAAAAAGAAAAAAATTGTAATTGTTGCAATATGTATTGTACCATGTTTATTGTCTTGCCAGCAGACCAATAATTTAAATAATAAATACAATAAAATGTATAAATTAGATGATGAAAACATTGCAATAACGGGAACTGTGTGCAGTCAAATAAAGGAGACTGATTATAAGTATTCTGTTAATATTAAACTAGAAAATAAATTAAAATTAACAGTCTATATAGATAAAAAAGAAAATGTTTCAAAATTAGAATACGGCAATAAAATATCTGTTACAGGAACGTATAAGAAGCCAACAGAGAAAAGAAATTATAAAGGCTATGATTATATGAAATATTTAAAGACTAAAAAGATATGTGGCTCTTTAATGGTAGATGGAGAAGTAAAGCTGATAAAAACAAAAAAAATTAATTCAATATTTACAATAATAAATAAATTATCGATAATTTTTAAACAAAATTTGAAGAAATTATTACCAGAGCAAGAAGCTGAACTTGAACAGGGAATTTTATTAGGAGACACGTCTGATATAGAAAGTGATATAAAAGATGATTTTAGAGAATGTAATTTATCGCACATGCTAGCAGTATCTGGAGCTCATTTATCTTATCTAGTGTTAGGAATAAATACTGTTTTAAGCAAAAAGGCATTTGGAATACGAAGAAGAAAAATTTTATCTATAATATTTATCTTAATTTTTATGGTTATTGTTAATATGAGCCCATCGGTTGTAAGAGCTGGAATATCAACTATTATAGCAATATTTGCAACTTTAATTTACAGAAAACAAGATACATATACAACAATTTCAATTGCTTTGTTATTAACATTATTAAATAATCCATTAGCAATTTTTGATGTTGGATTACAGCTGTCATATCTTGCAACTTTAAGCATAATAATTTTTTATTCTAAATTTACCCAAAAACAATTTAATAATAAAGTAAAAAAGTATTTGTATGAGAGTGCGATGCTCACTTTGAGTGCAAACATTTTAATTCTTCCAATTACAATCTATGAATTCAACACAATTCCAATAAACTCAATAATATCAAATTTGTTAGCTGGTCCATTGCTTGGAATATGCATAATATTAGGCATGTTCACAGTAATTATTTCAACAGTTTGTTTTCCTGTGTCAAAATTAATAGCATTTCCATTGCAAATTATTTTAAAAATTCTAATAAAGATAATAGAATTAATTTCTAAAATTCCATTTGGAAATTTAACTGTAAAAACTCCATGGTTCATAGTAGTGTTTTTAACCTATGCAATAATTGCCGCATTAATACATAACAAAAAGAAGATTACTAAAATCTTAACTATGGTTACTTTAATAATATTTGTTGTTATGCAGGTTTGCACTTTTATAAATATTGATGGAAAATTAAAAATCTATTTTATAGACGTAGGACAAGGAGATAGCATGCTTGTAAAAACTGTGATTGGAAAAAATATTTTAATTGATGGCGGTGGAAGTAAGGATTCAGATTATGATATAGGCGAAAAGATTTTAGTACCATATTTGCTAGATAGAAGAATAAAAACATTGGATTATGTAATTATATCACATTTTGATGAAGACCATGTTGGTGGAATATTGACTGTTATGCAAGAGTTGAAAGTGAAAAAAGCAATAATTGCAAGACAATTTGAAAACTCTAATAATTATAAAAAATTTATTAAATTAGCACAAGAAAAGAAGATTAAAGTTATTGTTGTAGAAGCTGGAGATGTGATAAATATAGAAAAAAATATAAAGCTAAAAGTTTTATGGCCAGACTCAAAAAATAAGATTAATGAAAATGTTTTAAACAATAATTCGCTTGTTTGCAAGTTAGAATACAAAAGTTTTTCAATAATGTTGACTGGAGATATAGAAGAAATTGCAGAAAATGCAATATTAACCAAATATAAAAATAATGCAAAAATATTGAAAGCTAATATTCTGAAAGTAGCACATCACCGGCTCTAAAAGTTCATCAACAGAAGAGTTTATCAGAGCTGTAATGCCGGAGATTGCACTAATTGGAGTTGGAAAAGACAATAGCTTTGGACATCCATCTGATGGAACAATAGAAAGACTTAACAAAATAAAATGTAAAATATTAAGAACAGATGAAAATGGAGAAATTGAATTGTTTGTGAACAAATTCCAATTTATTGACTATTTGACTATTTTATAGTATTATATATTTGTTGAATAGTAAATTGAAGATAGGAGTTTTAATATATGTTATGTTCAATGTGTAAGAAAAACACAGCAGTAATATTTATAAATAAACAAGGCGCAGACGGCAAAGCCGAAGTTGAAGGTTTATGTTATGAATGTGCTAAAAAGAAGGGAATAAATCCAATAGATACAATGGCAAAACAGGCTAATCTATCGGATAAAGATATACAAGATTTATCTAATAAATTAGATACAATGTTTAAGAATCTATCAGACAACATGGCTGATATAGATGAAGATGAACTTTCAGAAATGATTAATGGAGAAAGTGAAATAGAGGGTGCTCAAGGAGTTCCTCTTGGCTCGATTTTTTCCGGATTGTTTGGAATAAAGCAAAATGGAGATGAGTCATCAAATTATTCATCTGGTGGGACTCAAAAGGTTAAGGAGAAAACTAAGCCAAATAAAAAGAGAAAAGCACTAGACACTTATGGAACCAATCTAACAGTTAAGGCTAAGAATAATCAAATTGACAGAGTTATTGGAAGAGACAAAGAAATTGAAAGAATGATACAAATTTTAAATAGACGTTCTAAAAATAATCCATGTTTGATTGGTGAGCCGGGTGTTGGAAAAACAGCAATTGCTCAAGGCTTAGCTCTTAGAATTGCAAGCGGAAGTGTACCTGCTAAACTTTTAAACAAAGAAGTTTATCTATTAGACATGACAGCTGTAATTGCTGGAACACAGTTTAGAGGCCAATTTGAGGCTAGAATGAAGGCTATAATAGATGAATGTAGAAACGATGGAAATATTATTTTAGTAATTGATGAGATTCATAACATTATAGGAGCTGGAGATGCAGAGCATTCAATGAATGCAGCAAATATTTTGAAACCATCACTTGCAAATGGCGAACTACAAATGATTGGAACAACCACGTTAAAAGAGTACAGAAAATATATTGAAAAAGATACTGCTTTAGAGAGAAGATTCCAACCAATAATTGTAGAAGAGCCATCTGTTGAGGATGCAATTTCAATATTGCAAGGAATTAAGCAATATTATGAGGACTATCACCATGTAAGAATTTCGAATGATATAATTAGACAGATTGTAAATATGTCTGAAAAATATATTCATGATAGATTTTTACCAGACAAGGCTATCGACATATTAGATGAAGCTTGTTCAAAAATAAACCTAAATGATAAAGATTTATATGACTTAGAAGTGTTGAATAATCAATTAAAAGAGGTTCAAGCTAAAAAGGAAGAAGCTGCACAAGCCGATTCTACAGAAGATTATCAAAAAGCAGCAGAACTTAAAACACAAGAGTGCGCATTACTAGAGCAAATTGATAATTTGAAAAAGAGAATGCAACCTAAAGATTTAACAACACAAGACATTGCAAATGTAATAGAAAGCTGGACGAAGATTCCAGTAAACAAAATTACAGAAGAAGAAACAAAGAAATTGTTGAATCTAGAAGACAATTTGCATAAGAGAATTATAGGCCAAAATGAGGCAGTTGAGGCGGTTTCAAGAGCAATAAGAAGAAATAGAGTAGGCTTAAAGAGCACAAAAAGACCACCATCATTCATATTTGTTGGACCAACTGGTGTTGGAAAAACTGAACTTGCAAAAGCATTAGCATATGAGATGTTTGGAAGTGAAAAATCTATAATCCGTTTCGATATGTCTGAATACATGGAAAGCAACTCAACAGCGAAATTGATTGGTGCACCTCCAGGATATGTAGGATATGATGACGCAGGACAACTAACTGAAAGAGTAAAGAGAAATCCTTATTCAATAATATTGTTAGACGAAATTGAAAAGGCGCATAATGATGTATTTAATATATTATTGCAAGTGCTAGATGATGGCAGATTGACTGATGCACAAGGAAACACAGTAAGTTTTGAAAATACAATAATAATAATGACATCAAATGCAGGTTCAAACTTAAACACAAATTCAATTGGATTTGGAGGAACATCAGAAGCTTCAAAAAACAGAATGCTTGGTGCATTAAAAGACTTATTCAGACCAGAATTTTTGAATAGAATAGATGAAATTGTAGCCTTCGATTCATTAACGAACGAGCAACTTTTACAAATAGTTGATTTGATGGTATCTGATACTCAAAAAGTGTTAAATGACAGAAACATAGGATTAATACTTACAGATGAGGCTAAAAAATATGTATTAACAAAAGGAACAGATTTAAAATATGGTGCAAGACCTTTAAGACGTGCAATACAAAGATACGTTGAAGACGAACTATCTGATATGATATTAAAATCTGAACTAACAAATGGTAAAAAAGTATTGGTTGAATATGATAAGGAGCAAGATAAATTAGTATTCAACATACAATAATCTAAAAATAAAAAGGTGGAGGTAAAAAAGGTGTTTAAACATGTACCAAATATTTTAACAATGTGTAGATTTGTATTAATACCATTCATATTCGGATCAATAGTAAATAATCAGTATGTAGCAGCATTCATATTCTTAACACTTTCCGGAATTACCGATATACTAGATGGTTTTATAGCAAGAAAATTTAATTTAATAACTAACTTTGGAAAATTGATAGACCCACTAGCAGATAAGGCAACACAAATTTCAACACTTATAGCATTGCTATTTGCAGGAATAATCCCAGATTGGATATTAATAGTGGTATTTATTAAAGAAACAATAATGATAGCAGGGGCATCTTTCTTATATGGAAAAAAACTTGTAGTATCAAGCAGATGGTATGGAAAGCTTGCAACAGTAATGTTTTATGTCGCAATAGTAGCTTCATTAATTACAAATAACTTTAATTTAGCATTCCACATAGACATCTACATATACTATGTAGCACTTGCGTTAACAATATTTGCTTTAATAATGTATTTCAAAGAATTCTATCAAAAAGGATATGTAAATAAAGAAGAATTGAGCACTGCAGATAAGAAAGTTATAGAAAAATAATAGTAAAAATCGTGTTTTAAATAACACGATTTTTCTATTCAAAATTTTCTATATACGAATTTAAATTTTCTTTTCCATAAAGAATTACACCATTTTCCAGTTCTTTTCTATCATCATCTGATAAATATTTTATCGCAATTTCAGTAGTTTCATGTAATTCATAGGTTCCATCATCTTTTATTCTATAAATTTCAACGAATCCATCTGAGCTTGACTTTACAACGAAATGTTCACCACAATTTCCAGAAAAATCTTTATATAACTCTACATCGGTATTTGAAAAATTTTTAATTTCCCAATCACTATAAAGCTTTGAAAATTCATTTCTTGTAATATTAGCCATCTCTGCACTTATATTTTCTTTTTCTTTTAGAGTGTGTCCACATCCATCATAATGTTTAAGAAAAGTTAAAATCGCATTAGGAGAAAGTTTCACTTCATCATAGCTTGTTGGAACGGTTGGATATGGAGATGTAGTTTGAAAATTTTCAATAGTTTCATTTGCAGAACCAATATTTTGAACGGATTTTAAATTATAAATTATAATAGCAAAAGTAGTTACAACACTTGCAATTATAATAAGTATTAAAGCAATAATAATTTTTTTATTCATACTAAATTCCTTCCTTTTTCCTAGTATTTCCATAATTTACTTATGTATACAGAAAAAAGAAAAATTAATTGTACTTTAAAGCACTAGGTCTAAGATTGCATATTATCTGTTAAATAAAAATTTGCTGAACTAATAGGAGAGGATGAAGTAAATTGCTAGAAATTTGTCGAACGATTCTACTTGCTTTTTATTTTAAAGCATAATATAATTTTATTAAATTTCGAAAATAAATTGTTTCAAAAAGTTTTCATTAAAAAATTATTTCAAATTTCGCTATAGCGAAAAAAATTAATTCTTAAACAATACCAATAAGTAATATTACTTTAAAATATTGACCAATAAGTAAAATAATTGTATAATTAGGAGGAAGATAATTGAAAGAAGAAAAAATGTATGTTCCATCTGGCTTAAAGACAGTAGATGGAAAAGATATTATGTGCTACACAGGGGCATTTTATTTAAAGAATAAAGAAAAGATAGATAAAATGCTAAAGAAATGTGAAGAAATTCTAAGAGAAGAAGAGCAAAAGTCAAAAGAATTTAAGGGAAAAAATGAAAACATTATAAGAGAAGAAACAGAAAAATATTATATAAATCAGAAACATGATAAAATGTTTAAAGAAATGTTATCTGACAAAAAGAGTACTGTTGATTTTATAAATAGTTTTTTACATTTAAATTTAGTAGAAGATGATATAGAAAAATATGAAAAAGAATTTAGAACGTCAGAATTTAGTAATGTAGAAGCAGATGTTGTGTATAAAATAAAAAATAAGAATGTATTTATATTAATAGAACACCAATCAAGTGTGGATTATAAAATGTCATATAGAATAATGCGTTACAAATATGCAATAATAGAGTCTGCAATAGATAAAAAAAGACTAAAAGAAAAAAGTTATAGAATTCCAATGGTAATCCCGGTAGTATTGTACACTGGTAAAAGAAAATGGAAAAAGCTATTAATAAATGATATAGAAGAAAAAGTAGAAGGATATGCAGAAAACTGGTTGGAATATACTTTGATAGATGTAAATAAATTTAGTAAAGAACAATTATTAGCAGATAATTTAATAATAACTAAAGCGATGTTAATAGAAAAGTCTAAAAATAAAGAAGAATTATATAAAAATATAGAAGATGTAATAAATATGCAAAAAGAAAGAAGGACTTTTAATAATTTACAATTGGAAAAATTGATAGCATATGAATTGAGCGGAACAGAAGATAAAAATATAATGCATGAGTTTATAGAAAAAATAAGAGATATAGAAGGGAGTGAAGAGATTATGACAAATGCATCAAGAATAATTAATAGAGAAATAAGAAAGGAAAGAAAAGCTGGACTTGAGCAGGGAATTCAACAAGGATTACGACAGGGAATTGCATTAGTTGCAAAAAAATTAAAAGGCAAAATGGAGATAAAAGACATAAGCCAAATAACAGGATTAAGTGAAGCAGAGATAGAGAACTTATAAAAAAGCAAAATAGTCATAAAAGTATTAAAGTTAAATGCTTAATGACTATTTTTATGTTTTTTTCTATTAAAAGAACTAAAATTTAATATGCCTATCAGCCTTGATTTTCTCCCTAATTTAAAGTATAATTTTTATAGAATTACAACGTTTGAAAGGAGAAACATGAATTCAAGAAAGTTAATGTACATAGCAATTGTTGTAATGTGTGTTATAGCAGTAGTTTTAGCTATTTATTTGCAAAGTGGTAAACAACCAAGTAGCAATCGTAACACAACAAACAACGTAAAAACAGAAGAATCACAAGAAACATTAAAAAAAGAATTTGATCAAATGTTTAATAATGTTGTTGAACTAAATGATTATGATACTAGCAACATAAAAAAATTAGACATTGGCAAAAACATTGTATATACTGCATATAGTAGTGAAGCAAGAGAGGATAATAAGTATGAATTAGATATAAATATTCCAGTAATCAATATAGATAACAAAGTGGCAGCAGAGTTTAATAGTATTACTCAAGAACTTTTTGCAAATAAGACGGCTGGGGTTATAGATAATGCAAAGGCTTATACAATTTATAGCATTTCGTATACAGGATATGTTAATGGAGATATCTTGTCTGTTATAATTAAGTCAACATTAAAAGAAGGCTCTAATGCACAAAGAACTATTGTTGAAACTTATAATTATAATTTAAAAACTGAAAATAAAGTAAGCATTTATGATGCTTTGAACAAGAAAAATATTACGCAAGATGCATTAAATTCTAAAGTAAAAACAGTTATAACAAATGCAATAAAAGATGCAAATAAGATACAACTTACAGGATATGAGACTTATAGTAGAGATATAAACAGTGATATTTACAATATAGAAAACATAGAGACATTCTTCTTTGGAGAAGATGGAAGTTTGTATGTGTTATTTCCATATGGAAATAATAAATTTACTTCTGAAATGGATATTGTAGAATTTTAAAAAACTATAGAAAAGAGCAATTTGAATATGGCAAAAAATATATTAATAACCGAAAAGCCTTCTGTTGCAATGGAATTTGCAAAAGTATTAAATATAAATACTTCTAGAAAAGATGGCTATTTGGAAGCAGATAATTGGATAATAACATGGTGTGTTGGTCATTTGGTAACGATGTCATATCCGGAAAAATATGATGAAAAGCTAAAATTCTGGAGATTGGACACGCTTCCTTTTATTCCAGAAGAGTATAAATACGAGGTAATTCCAAGTGTACAGAAGCAGTTTAATACGATTCAATCACTACTTACAAGAGAAGATGTATCTACAATCTATGTTGCGACCGACTCTGGACGTGAAGGAGAGTATATATATAGATTGGTCGAGCAGATGATAGGTGTTAAAAATAAAGATAGAAAAAGAGTATGGATAGATTCACAAACAGAAGAAGAAATTAAGAGAGGAATAAGAGAAGCAAAAGAGCTTGATGAATATGATAGCTTAGCAGATAGTGCATATTTAAGAGCAAAAGAGGATTATTTAATAGGAATAAATTTTTCGAGACTTTTAACAATTATATATGGAAGAAGAGCTGCAAAAGAATTAGATCAAGACAAAATTTCAATTTCAGTTGGTAGAGTTATGACTTGTGTGCTTGGAATGGTGGTTTCTAGAGAAAGAGAGATTAGAAATTTTGTTAAGGTTCCATATTATAAAATAGTAGGAGAATTTGGTAACAAAGAAGAAAATAAATATTTTAAGGCAGAATGGAGAGTTACAGATAATTCATCGAAAAAAGATTCAGTAAAATTATATAATGATACTGGATTTAAGAAAGAACAAGATGCCAAAGCTTTTATAATGGAATTAAAAGATAAAAAAGCAACGGTTAAAGAAATAAAAAAATCAAAGCAAAAAGAAAATGCACCACTATTATTTAACCTAGCAGAAATACAAAATGAATGTACAAAAAGATTTAAAATAAAACCTGACGAGACTCTAGAAATAATACAAAATTTATATGAAAAAAAACTTGTTACATACCCAAGAACAGACGCAAGAGTTATATCTACGGCCGTTGCAAAGGTAATTACAAAAAATTTAAATGGAATTGCTAAAGGATTTAAAGATGAAGAAATTCAGCAATATTTGAAGAAAATGTCGCAAGAAAAATATTCAACAGACTTATTAAAAACAAAATATGTAAATGATAGCAAAATAACAGACCACTATGCACTAATTCCAACGGGGCAAGGATTTGAAAACTACGATGAACTACCAGATTTGCAGAAAAATGTGTACAGATTAATAGTAAAAAGATTCTTAGCAATATTCTATCCGCCAGCAGAATACAACAAGGTTTCTGTAACAATAGAAGTAGAAAACGGTCAGAATAAAGAAGAATTTAGTTGCAGTGGAAAGGTATGTTTAAACCCCGGATATTTGGAAGTACTAAAAGGAAAATCCACAGAAAGTACACAAAATGTGGATAAAACACAAGAAAATGCAGATGATGAAGTGGATAGCTTAGCAATTTTGGCAGAGCTAAAAAAAGGTAAAGAAGTAGATGTTATAAACTACGAAACAAAAGAAGCACAGACAAATCCGCCAACAAGATACAATTCTGGTTCGATGATTTTAGCAATGGAAAATGCCGGCAAACTTATAGAAGACGAAGAATTAAGAGAACAGATAAAGGGCGCTGGAATTGGAACTAGTGCTACAAGAGCAGAAATAATGAAAAAATTAGAAAGAATTCAATACATACAAATAAATGACAAAACACAGATAATAACACCAACACAAAAAGGTGAAATAATATATGATATAGTAAACAACTCAATGCCAGACATGCTTAATCCAAAGCTTACAGCAAGCTGGGAAAAAGGATTAGATATGGTAGCAAAAAAAGAAATACAATCAGATGAGTTCATGGGAAAATTAGAAAAATACATACATTCAAAATTTAACAGATTAGTCGTAAAATATTAATTCGCCCATTAGGGACGCCCTTTTTTGGGCGAAAAAGGAGGAGAATATGAAAGTTGGTTTAGCTTTAGCAGGAGGAGGCGTTAAAGGTGCCAGTCATATTGGTGTAATTAAGGCCTTACAAGAAAACGGAATAGAAGTAGATTATGTAGGAGGAACCAGCATTGGAAGCATTGTAGCTTCATTGTTTGCCATGGGATACACAACTGAAGAAATGCTTAAATTATTTAAATATTTTTCAAAAACAATAATGAAAGCAGACCCGAAGTATTATTGGACAAATGTTAAAACTACAAAAAATTTTATGGGATATGGAGTATTATCTGGAGAGAACATTGAAATAGCAATAAATGAATGTGCAGAGTTAAAAGGTTTCAAAAAAGTAGATGATATAAAAATGCCAATAGTTATGCCAACAGTTGATATCAAAAACAGCAGAAAATACGTATTTACAAACCACGAATTTGATGAAAACTTTGATGAAAATACATACATAAGAGATATAACAATAGGAAAAGCAGTACGCGCAAGTTGTAGTTATCCTGGAATGTTTGCTCCTACAATATTTAAAGAGCATAAATTTGTAGATGGCGGAATTATAGACAATCTTCCAGCACAAGAAGTTAGAAAACTTGGGGCAGACAAGGTTTTATCAATTCGTTTTAGCTCTAAAAGCGATGTTGACCCTAAAAATGTAATAGAAGTTGCTTTAAAGTCAGTTGATTTATTATTTGAGCAGAGAACTGATTCGGAAGTACAAAGTAGTGATTTTGCAATGACACTAGATTTATCAGAAGCAAGTGTATTTAATATTAAAAAAATTGATTATTGCTATAATCAAGGATACATTGCTGCAATAGAAAATATGAAAAAAATAAAAGAATGTTTAAATAAATAACAAATTAGGGACTGTAAAAGGTCCTTTTAATTTTCACATTTTTCTTTATGTACACATAATATATATCAAAAAAAGAAAGGTACATAGGTGAAAATATATGGCAAGTTTTATAATAGAAGGAGGAAAAAGATTAGAGGGAGAAGTAGTAATTTCTGGTTCGAAAAATGCCTCATTGCCAATAATTGCGGCTAGTATTCTTAGCGGAAAAAAGACAACTCTTTATAATGTTCCCAACATTCATGACACACAAGTTACTTTAAAAATTCTGAAATATTTGGGCTGTAAAGTAAAAAAGACTAACGGTAAAATTGAAATAGATACGAAATACATACAAAAAAATGATATTCCGGATTATCTTATGAGAGAAATGAGGTCAACTGTAATTCTTGCAGGGGCTTTGATTGGAAGATTTAAGGATGCAAGTTTTTCATACCCAGGAGGTTGTGATATTGGAGCCAGACCTATTGATTTACATTTAAAGGCTTTTAAAAAATTAGGCATAAATATTGACGAAGAGTATGGATTTATTAGGTGCAGTTGTGATAAAATAAAAGGGGCAAATATAGACCTAGATTTTCCAAGTGTTGGAGCAACTGAAAATATAATTCTTGCAACTGTTCTAGCAGAAGGGAAAACGACTATAACAAATGCTGCACGTGAACCAGAAATAGTAGATATGATAAAGATGTTAAAAAAGATGGGTGCAAACATTTCTGGTGAAGGAACGAATGTTATAGAAATTAATGGAGTAAAAGAATTAAAATCTGTGAAATACAGAGTTATGCCAGATAGAATAGAAGCTGGAACCTTTTTATGTGCAGGTGCAATAACAAAGGGAAAAGTAAAGATTTTAAATGTTATACCAGAACAGATTGTTCCAATAATATCAAAATTAGAGGAAGCTGGCTGTAAGTTGACAGTTGAGAAGAATGCGGTTTTAATAGAAAATTCAAAAAGATTGAAAGCTGTCGAAATAAAAACCATGCCTTATCCGGGATTTCCAACAGATATGCAATCGATATTTGGAACAATATTAGCTGTTGCAAAAGGCACTTCGATTATAACTGAAACAATATTTGAAAATAGATTTAAATATTTGACAGAATTAAAGCGAATGGGTGCTAAAAACCAACAAGAGGGCAATGTTGCAATAATAACAGGAGTAAAAAGATTAGCAGGAACAAGTATAAACAGTACAGATTTAAGAGGTGGAGCATCTTTGGTATTGGCTGGATTGCAGGCAAAAGGTATAACAAAGGTAAAAAATATAGAATATATTTTAAGAGGATATGAAAATTTTGATAAAAAATTGAATAAATTAGGAGCGAATATACAAATAGAAGAAGGTGAATGAATGAAAACAAAACAGAAAAAGGACGAAAGTAAACTATATGATTTTGACTATGAGTCTAAAGAAGAGAAAAAATTGAAGGCGAAGCGTAAAAAGGCAGTGAAAAAATCTGCCTCTAAAGAAGCAAAAAAAGAAGCAAATGGAAAACATGGACAAGTTCCAGAAAAGAAAAGATATGAAGATGAAATAATAATTGGTGTTACAAGATATCCAGAGAAAAAACAGACAAATAATCAAAAAAACACAAAAAAAGTTAATAAAAAGTTTCAAAAAAGAAGGAAGAATGAAGAAAACAGAGAAAAATATAATGTGGGGCAAATTAACAAAAAAAGTAAAAGACAAGACGACAAATATTATATACAGCAAGATGAAGAGTATAATCATAAAAACAATAAAAAAATAAAAGAGCAAATAGATGAAAATGACCCACAGAGAATTATAAAAAGAAAAAGAAGAAATAAAGTAATAAAAATAATATTGCTAACAATATTGATTATATCTGCAATTATTGCATTACTTTTGTCTCCTGTTTTTAACATTCAAACAATAGAAGTAGTAGGAAACAAGCAAATATCTAAAGAAGAAATTAAAAGCTTATCTGGCATTGAGATATATGAAAATTTGTTTAAAGTAATAAATAAAAAGGTTGAAAATAACATTAAAGAAAATGCATACATAAATACAGTAAAAGTAAGCAAGAAAATTCCAGATACAATACATATTGAAGTAGAAGAAAGAGAAGCAAGTTATATGCTGGAGTATGGTAATGGCTTTGTATATGTTAACAATCAAGGTTATATGCTAGAGATATCAAGCATAAAAAAGGAGCTTCCAATACTTATTGGAATATCAACTTCAAAGGAAGATTATAAAGCTGGAAATAGACTTAATGAAGAAGACTTAATAAAACTAGGAACTGTAATAAAAATTATGAATTCCGCACAGACGAATGGAATTGCAAGTTTAATTACAAAAATAGATATAAGCAATGAAAATAATTATACTTTATTTTTAGAAACAGAGAGAAAAACAGCATATTTAGGAGATTGTAGCAACCTAGAAACCAGAATGCTTTTCTTAGTTGGAATACTTGAAAAAGAAAAAGAAAATCCAGGCGAAATCTTTATAAATATGAACTTGAATACGGATGATGCATACTTTAGAGAGAGCGTTTAAAAGGAGAGATTTAGATTGAATAAAAAACAAATAGCAATTACTTTGGGAATAGTATGTTTAATACTTACGATGTTTGTAGTAATTCAAATAAGGACAACAAATAATGCAAACAAAGTTGTATCACAAACATTTACTAGTAACGTTTTAAGAAATCAAGTTTTAAAGTGGAAAGAAAGATATGACACAACATATGCAGAGCTTCAATCATCAGAAAAAAAGCTAGAAGATGTTAGACAACAAGCAAGTGAGAACACAGATGGTTCAGATGAGAAAGAAGCAGAATTAAAGAAAAATAATATATTAATTGGATTAACAGATGTTACAGGAGAAGGTGTTATTGTAACACTAAAAGACAATAATACTGTTACAGCAGATAGCAACATATTAGATCCAAGCATGGTAATTGTGCATATGCCAGACATTTTAGGCGTAATAAACGAGCTTAAAAATGCTGGCGCAGAAGCAATATCTATAAATGACCAAAGAGTAGTTTCTACAACATCATTAACATGCGAAGGAAATATAATTAATATAAATGGCGAAAAAATTAGTTCTCCATTCGTTATAAAAGCAATAGGAAGTTCAATATACATGAACTCTGCTTTAACAAGGGCTGGAGGCACTATAGAATATTTAAATAGATATATACAAGCATCGGTAAAAACATCAAATAATATTACAATAGGCAAATATACGGGTGTGCTTAACCCTAAATATATAAAATATACAGAGTAGAGAGGTGACAGAACTTGAAAATAAAACTTGACAAAGCCAATATAACAATGTCAATAAGCATATTACTCGTATGTGTTATTCTTGTATCTATATCGTTTATACAGTTTAAAACAGTTGAACAAGTAAATGAAACAGATATAGAAAATATGAGAGATGAAGAATTAAGAGAGCAAATTTCTTCATGGAAGAGTAAATGGGAAGAAGCAAATGAAAAATTAGAAGATACAAATACAAAAATAAGTGAATATCAAACTAAAATAGAAAGCAATGAAGAAGCGTCTGAATTATTAGATGAAGAATTGAAAAAATCACAATTATTACTTGGAACAACAGATGTTACAGGTGAAGGAGTGGTAGTTACATTAACAGATACAGAAGAAAGTAGTATTACGGCAGATGACTTAATAACATTGGTAAATGAATTAAGATTTGCAGGAGCAGAGGCTATTTCTATAAATGGCGTAAGAATTATGCCAATGACAGATATTGTAGACATAGACTCATATATCATAATAAAACCATCTCAGAGAATTGTTTCGCCTTATGTTGTAAAAGCAATCGGGAACCAAACATATTTGGTTAGTACATTATGTCTAAAAAATAGTGGATATGTAGACAAATATAACAATAGTGGAAAATCTGTAAAATTAGAGAAACAAAGAAATATAAAAATTACAAAATATACAGGAAATATGGATATTAAATATATGAAGGAGGTTACAAGTAAATGATATTAATAGCAATAATTATAGGATGTTTAATAGGAGCATTAATAGGAATGTATGCGCCTATGGTATCGTACACATATTCGGGATATTTAGCTATTGCTATAATAGCAGCATTAGATTCTGTTTTTGGAGGAATTGTTGCAACTCTAAAAAAGAACTTTAACCTTACAATCTTCATAACTGGATTTTTTGGTAATGCAATTCTTGCAATTTTACTTACGATATTAGGGCAAAAATTAAATGTAGACATATATTTAGCTGCAATTATAGTGTTTGTTGGAAGAATGTTTACAAATTTAGCTATAATTCGTAGATATTATATTGATATAGTTATGAAAAAAATAGAAGATAAAAAGAGCAAAAAAGACAATTTAAAGGAAGAAAAGACAGAATAAAAAATAACAAGATTTTTATTACAAAAATATTACAAAAATATAACAAAACTATTGACTTTTTTTTCAAAATATAATAAAGTTAGAAGCAATAAAAAAGCAGTAAATTGGAGGAGTTAATTTTGGCAATCGGAGATATAATAGTAGGTATAGATATAGGATCCTCAAAAATTAGCTTAGTTGTAGGAGAAGTGAACAATTTTAACCAGGTAGAGCTTGTCTATACAGTGGAACATAAGTGTAAAGGGATTAAAAAAACAAAAATAATAGATGAAGACGAAATAGCAAATGCAATAGTAAAGTCAATTCAGGATGCTGAAAGAGAAGCAGAAATAAAAATAAATTCGGCATATTTAACAATAGCTGGAAAGTATGTAACAATAGTACAAAATAGCATTACAAAAAATATAAAAGACAAATTTTCTGGAGTTTCTGTAAAAGATGTATCATCAGCATTATTGCAGGTTAAAGACATAGATGTACCTGATGGAAAGAGCATAATTGACATAGTAACAGATAAATTTATATTAGATGATGGAAGAGCGGTTGAAGATCCAGTTGGAAACCTAGTTTCTTCATTCACAGTAAATGCTCAAGTTATATTGGGGGATAGAGAATACATAAAACAACTATCTAATATATGCAAAAAAGCCGATATAGACATAGATGGAATTATTCCAATAACATTAGCAGAACGTAATTTAATATTAGACACAAACGAGCTAAATGATAATGTTATGATAATTGACATTGGCGCTGGAAATACAGAAATAGGTATATTCGAAGGTTCTGCATTTGAATACACAAATACAATACCATTAGGGGGAGATAACATCACAAAAGATGTTCAAATGGTATTGAATATTTCTGAGGAAGAGGCAGAAAAGCTAAAAAGACAGTATGGATTGGCAATGAAATCATATATAGATAATGACAACGAAATAGTACTAAATACTGTAGAAGATGCCAAAAATAAAGTGATTAAAAGCTCTGAATTGATAGAAATAATTGAAGCAAGAATAGAAGAAATATTTACATTAATAAACAAAGACATAACAAATCAAGGTATAAAACCACGAATTAATAATGTCGTTTTAACAGGACAAGGAATAACAAATATAAGCAAGAGTGATGTGGCTGGTAAAGTAATATTAAATATCCCTGTAAAATTTGCAACAGGAAGATTAATAAGCACAGTAAGACCAGAATACAGAACAGCATTTGCCTTAGTTAGATACATAGCAGCAAGACCATTTGCAAAGAGTGTATCGAGCAGTATAGATTCTAATTCAAACGAAAGCTTTTTCACAAAGATTATGGATAGAATAAAAGAATTTTTTTATTCGTAAGATAAAAATGGTACAAAAGACGCGGAATATAGATAAATAACAATAAAAATAGTAGGGAGGAAAAACTTTATGATGATGGATAGTAGTGTTGATGAGAACACAATGGCAGACGGAACAGCAACCATAAAAGTAATTGGTGTTGGAGGAGCTGGAACAAACGCAGTAAACAGAATGGTGGACTCTGGAATAAGAGGAGTAGAATTTATAGCTGTTAACACAGATAGACAAGCTTTACTTCTATCAAAAGCTTCATCAAAAATTCAAATTGGAGAAAAAATTACAAGAGGACTAGGTGCAGGAGCGAACCCTGACATTGGTGCTCAAGCTGCAGAAGAGAGCAAAGCTGAAATAACAGAAGCCTTAAGAGGAGCAGACATGGTGTTTGTTACAGCCGGAATGGGTGGAGGAACAGGAACAGGTGCTGCCCCAATAGTTGCTTCATGCGCAAAAGAAATGGGAATATTAACAATAGGTGTTGTTACAAAACCATTTACATTTGAAGGAAAGAAAAGATTAACTCAAGCAGAGAGAGGAATTGAAAGTTTAAAAGGCAAAGTAGATACTTTAGTAGTAATTCCAAACGACAAATTATTACAAGTAATAGATAGAAAAACATCAATAGTAGAAGCTTTCAAAATGGCTGATGACGTATTAAGACAAGGTGTACAAGGTATATCTGATTTAATTGCTATACCAGGACTTGTAAACTTAGACTTTGCAGACGTAAAGACAATAATGCTTAATACAGGTATGGCACACATGGGAATTGGTAGAGCATCTGGAGAAAATAGAGCAGAAGATGCTGCAAAACAAGCTATCCAAAGTCCATTACTAGAAACATCTATAGAAGGTGCAAGAGGAGTTATCATCAATATTACAGGTGGAAGCAATTTAGGATTACACGAAGTAAACACAGCAGCTGAATTAATTCAAAGAAGCGTAGACCCAGAGGCAAATATCATCTTTGGTGCTGTTATAGACGAAAGCCTAGATGAAGATATAGTAATAACTGTTATTGCAACAGGATTTGAAAAAGAAGATGAAAAAGTTCCTTCAATAGGAGAAATAACAAGCAAGAGCTGGTCACCAAAGACTTCAACAATATCATCAGATACATCAAGCTCAAGCGGAGACCTTGATATCCCTACATTCTTAAGAAAAAATAAAGGGAAATAAACAAAATATTTTTACTTTTTTGAATATACATGATGAATAGAATATAATTAGAAAAGAAATAATCTAAATTTGTAGATTATTTCTTTTTTCGTGCACAAGATATGACAAACTTTTGAATTAAAAAAAGGTATAATACTAAATACGATATGGCTAAATATAAGAAGGTGAGAAGGTGACAATATATCTTGATATTATTTTTGTAGAAAATATTTTAATGAATTATATTATTCTTTTTGCTACACTCGTTATATTAAAAGTGAAAAATAAGTGGCAACAGATACGATTGTTAGTGTCTGGAGTAATTGGAAGCACATATGCCATCATTGTATATTTAGACATACTTTCAATATATTCTGGAATAACTGCAAAGGTCATATTATCAATAGTAATGGTATATGTAGCATTTAATCCCCAAAGCATAAAACAACTATTCAAACAATTATTAATATTCTATTTAATATCATTTATATTTGGGGGCTGTACATTTGCATTAATATATTTCATTAGACCAGAAAACGTTCAAATGCGAAACGGAGTGTTTGTAGGAATGTATCCAATTAAGGTTGCTATAATTGGTGGAGTAATAGGTTTTATAATTACTCAAATAGCATTTAAAATAAATAAAAATAAGCTTAATACGAAAAATACGATTTTTGACATACAAATATATTATGAGGATAAAACAATCAATATAAAAGCCTTACTGGATTCTGGAAATATGTTAAAAGACCCAGTAAGCGAAATACCAGTAATAATAATAGAAAAAGAAATTATGTATAAAATAATACCAAAAAATATTTTGGATTATATAGAAAAAATAATGAAAGGAGATGAGGCTGAAGCAAATTATGACATTCAAAACTACATATCAAAAATACGAATGGTGCCATTTATGTCCATAGGAAAAGAAAATGGAATGTTAGTTGGAATTAGACTTGATAAAATAAAAATTCAAACAGAAGATATAGATGTAGAAAGAAAAGATGTAATAGCTGGAATATACGATAAAAAAATAACAAAGGACAATAAATATAATGCACTTATTGGATTGAATTTGCTAGAAACGGAAAAAGAATTATATCAATCCAAATGTTAGGAAAGGAAAGTGATTGCATTGAATTTACTACAAATATTGAAAAATAATGCGAATATATTGTATGCGAAGTACATAAAGAAAGATGATATTGAAACATTACCAATATTCTACATAGGAGGAAGTCAGACTTTGCCTCCTCCACTATCACCAGCAGAAGAGGAAGACGCAATAAAAAAATTGGCTAATGGTGACCTAGAGACTAGGCAGTTGTTGGTAGAAAGAAATTTGCGATTAGTAGTGTATATTGCTAAAAAGTTTGAAAATACTGGGACGCGGAATAGAGGATTTAATTTCAATTGGAACAATTGGATTAATGAAGGCAATAAACACGTATGACACGAGTAAAAATATCAAACTTGCAACATATGCGTCAAGATGCATAGAAAATGAAATACTTATGTATTTGAGAAGAACGAATAAATTAAAAGGAGAAATTTCTATAGATGAACCACTTAATCAAGACGGAGATGGCAATGAATTATTGTTGTCAGATATACTTGGAACAGATTATGATTCTATATCTAGAGGACTGGAAGATGAAGTGGATAAAAAACTGTTGAAAGGAGCAATTGCAAAATTAAATTCGCGTGAGAAAAACATAATGGAATTAAGATTCGGCTTTATTACAGGAAACGAAAAAACACAAAAAGAAGTTGCCGACATGTTGGGAATATCACAGAGTTACATATCTAGACTTGAAAAGAAAATAATAAGCAAAATGAGAAAAGAAATACTTAGTAAAACAGGTTAAAGTATAGAAAACCTCTTTTAGGAAATAATATAAACAAAATATTTCCAAAAGGAGGTTATTTGTTTGATTAACAAGGTAGAAATCTGTGGAGTAAACACATCAAAATTACCGGTGCTATCAAATGAAGAAAAAAATAGATTATTAAATGAAATAAAGAAAGGAAATAAAGAAGCTAGAGAAGAGTTCATAAACGGGAATTTAAAATTAGTGTTGAGCGTTATTAAGAGATTCTATGGAAGAGGAGAAAATTTAGATGATTTGTTTCAAATTGGATGTATAGGATTAATAAAGGCAATGGATAATTTTGATCTGGACCTAAATGTACAATTTAGTACTTACGCTGTACCAATGATTGCTGGAGAAATAAGAAGATATTTAAGAGATAATAATATGGTAAGAGTAAGTAGATCGGTAAGAGACTTGGCTTACAAGGTACTTGCAGTGAGAGAAAAAGCGTTAAGGGAAAACAAGAAGGAACCTACGATAGATGAAATTGCAAAAGAATTGGGAGTAGAAAAAGAAGAAATTGCATTTTGCTTGGATGCAATACAAGATCCGGTTTCGCTGCAAGAACCAGTGTATGGAGATGATACTGAAAATATATATGTAGAAGACCAAATAAAAGACAAGAAAAATAGTGATGAAAATTGGGCAGATGATATAACTTTATTAGAAGTAATGAAAAAATTAAAAGAAAAGGAGAGAAATATCATAAACAAAAGGTTCTTTGAAGGACGAACACAGATGGAAGTTGCAGAAGAAATTGGAATTTCACAGGCACAAGTATCACGATTAGAAAAGAATGCTATTGAACATATAAAGAAATTATATAATTAACACTTTGGTAATCTTCCTAGAAAAGAATCATATAATAATTCTAGGAGGAAATTTTTATGACTGGAAAAGGACTGGATTTTAAGCATAAAGAGGTTGTTAATATTAATAATGGAAAAAGGCTGGGATATGTGCAAGATGTATGTGCCGACTTAAACACGGGGGCGATAACATCAATTATTGTACCTGGTGAAAGCAAGTTGGCAAGCATGTTTTCAAACAAAAACGATATAGCTATACCGTGGGAAAAAATACACTGCATAGGGGACGACATTATACTTGTAGACATTTAAAAATAAAAAAAGACAAAAATATTAAAAAAATTTAAAAAATGTGTTGACAAAGAATATGGTCTGTGGTATTATAAGAATGTACCGAGAAACGAGTGAAAATAATAAATATTTTTAGAACGTAAATTAGTAAAAACAAGAGAGCAATTTAAGAAAAAACAACAATTACTAGTTTATTATTTTGCCCTAAAAAACAGTATAAAAAATAATTTAAAAAAATTAAAAAAACTGTTGACAAAACAAAATAAAGATGGTACAATATGAAACGTTCCACAGCGA
>OGCN01000232.1_pt1 | contig 98276 bp, 85 predicted proteins | sample 1570181 | NCBI WGS metagenome assembly OGCN01 (sample SAMEA4370584, study PRJEB24528) | human gut metagenome | reverse complement strand
GCTTGACTATTTACATTCTCTTTGGCGTGATTTTTTTATCTCATGGGAATTTCATTTTAATATTCATTTTAATATTTATTTGTCCTTTTTTTATCTTGCTCCTGTTATTAGCGGTTCATAATCAGACATCTCATGTACCAGCCATTCACCATCAATATTGTCGTATAATACTGATGAACCTTCTTCCAGACGTTGGTATGTAGTATCGCATATTTTCACATTACCGTTTCCGAGACTGAAAGTGGCATTGTTTCTTGTATTTACAATACGTAGGCTTGCGGGTTTGCTAGGGTCAAGTTCCGCTTCTATATTCCATTTTTCACAACTGAATATATTACCTTTTCTGTTTACATTTAATTCTTTTTGTTCATCAGGTTGTATCCTTATAATGGTAAGAATGCGGTTGGCTTTACTTGGTTGGAATTTTGCTGTCATGTGCCATTGGTTTACGTATTTGTCTTCCTGACCTTTTTTCATCTTTTTGGGATCAGGTGGACATACGAATTGGTCTGTCTGGCTAATTTCGCAAGACTGGTTACTGAATATTTGTGCTATTGATGTAAAGTTCTTGCTGTCATATCTCGTAGTAAGTTTGTTATTTTTATTGTCGATATTGAATTTCACCGGACTATGAAGCATCCAGTCCCATGTGACAGGCTTGGTGGCTTCCAATTCATCATATATCACTACAATGTTTGGATGCAACATAAATATATGTCTTCTGTATTTTTTTAGTGGTGTCTCTCCGAAGCCATTCTCAGGAGTCTGAGTAATTCCAGCCTTCTTAAAGTTTTCTATCCACATAGGATATTCACTTGTTCCACAATATGCATTCGAAGCATCACCAAGTGCATAGGTGATGTTCTCGCCGTTCAGCATACGTGTTATCTTTCCGTAGGCACGTGTAGTGAAAGGCTGGCCTATTCCATCTACTAATATCGTATTATGTGCACGTGTATGTCTGTATGACATAAGGTTATGCGCATCACTGAAGTTCAGATAATATCCTGTAGAACGATATACCGGAACGCCTCTGAAGTGTAAGTTAAAGCTGTTCTGATCGGCCAAGGTATGACTTCCTGAACCGAACTGGCTTGAACGGAAACTGAGAAAAAGATTTCGGTTGGTGTTTTGTATGGCAGAATGTGCCAAAACTTCACCTATATCTTCCAGCCATACAGCATTAGGTCTGTCTTTAGGTAATTCCTTGCTTTGTGAATATGTTTTGTTGCTGCGGGCCATACGGTACAGTCTCATTTCAAAGTCACTTCTAACTTGTCTGCTACAGTGATTTGCATACCATGCAGCATATGGATTGCCTGTTTCACGCGCAAGAAAATCTACGAATGCCATTCGTTGTCTGTCAGGAATAGGTTGTCTTTCGTTACCATCACCAAATCCTGCACTCATAGTCCCTACAGGAAAAGCATATAACAGTGAGCGTCCAGCATTCTGATACCATGGATGTTTGAGAAAGTCTGTCCCTGTTATATAGGAAAACAAACTTGGTACATAATATAGGGTATGAGTGTTAGCGGTAAAATATCCGGTTCCGTTATGCCATTCACCATCGCGGTTGAAACCTGATGCAGGAGCTCTTGCAGTCCACACTTCATAGCAGTACTCCAGCATTTCGTATGCGGTTTTGTTTTTGTCTGCAAACATTAAGCCTACCTGCATCATTTGTCTGAAACAGTGTTGCCAATAATGATTGTTGAATATATGTGTCTCTTCATGTCCTTGCCTTTGTACCATGTGGTGGCCTTTCGCTACCTCAAAGACCATAGCTTCAATTTTGTCAAGTTCATCTGTTGAAAGTATTTTGTTGCATGAATCATATATGTACAGAAGACTTTCAATAAGTTCTCCTGAATAGAAGTCATCTTTGAGTAGTTTGGGGTCTAATTTACTGTTTATGAGATTTCGTACATATGTTACCATTTTGTCGGAGTATTTTGTATCTCCGGTTAGAAGGTACGCTGTGTTAAGCCATACAATAAAAGAGTTATTCTTTCTTGCATTTCGATACGTGTTCTTGGCTGTGTCAAAATCTGATTTCATAGCTGTATTGGCACGCCCTGTCATATCTTTATATTCGGGATGCGACGTTATGTTTTTTCTTGCATCCTTCAGATCTTTTTCGAGGAAACAGTATAAGCGTGGATATCCTTTAGGCATATTTCTATAGAATACATCGAATTCTGGAGTTACAAATTGTGGCTCTTCGCCTGTTACGGTAAACTCGAAAGTTTCGCTCCATTCTTTTTTTTCGCCTTTAGATGTGATATTCCTTACTCTCCAGAACCATTTTCCTGTTTTAAGAATACGGTGAGGATTAAACATGAGCCATGGTTTGGGGGCTGAGGTGATTGTAGCATTTTCAGGAAAAGCGGAATCCATACTTAATTCGAATTGTATCAGTTCATCGGTTTTCATTCTTTCAGGGATAATAAGTGGCGACGGATTTATGTACAAGGTATGGAATTTTTGTGGATAGGCCGTTTCCCTTACATTTTCATGAACTCTCGTCAATGATGTTTTTTGTGCTAAAACGATTGTAGAAAACATCAACAAGCACAGTAGTGAGATGATGGTTTTGGATAAAAAATAATGTTTGTTCATAAAATAAGTTTTATTTAGGTAAAATGTTTTCTGCAAAAATAGTTCTCATGAAAGAGAAAGACTTTCGATGGTGTTTAAAAATATGGTGAATTTGTTTGATTCTGGATTTATGTTGATATTATATTATGTAAAAACCGGATTTAAAGTTAATTTTGTACACCGTAAAATCATAAATGACCATGAAACTACATTTGTTTTTTATACTTTCGTTTTTATTTTCTACAATAAGTGCCATCGAAAAAATTAAATTCTCAAAGATAGGATTAGAGGATGGATTATCAAACAGTACTGTAGTTGATATACTTCAAGATAATAAAGAGAGGTTATGGGTAGCTACATATAATGGATTGTGTCTGTATGACGGATATGAATTCATGGTATATCATCATGACGATGATGACTCTTTAAGTATAGGAAGTGATGTGATCCGATCGTTGGATATCGATTCCGAAGGTAAGGTGTGGATAGGTACAAGTAGTGGACTGTCTGTTTATAATTCTGCATTAGACAGATTTAGTAATTTCGTTTATACAAATGGTACAGCAAACGGAGTTTGGGATGTAGTATGTCTTGATAAAAATAAAGTGTTGGTTGCTACTGATACGGGACTGAAAGTATTCAATACCGTAAAGAATGTGTTCGAAGACATATCTTTATTAGCCAAATTCCCTCATATAAGACCGAGAACAATACGAAAATTCGATGATAAGCTTTATGTAGGTGCATATGAAGGTCTGTATGTTTATTCTTTGAAAGAGAAGGTGGTAAAGCCTATTATGAAGGGAGATTACTCTTTGCATATGATTTTATCGATACTTGAAGTTTCAGATTCTGAATTATGGATGGGAACTGAAGGGAAAGGACTTTACAAAATAAATCCAAAAAACGGCGAGTATAAAGTCTTTAATAGCAAAAATTCTAGATTGAGTTCTGATTATATACGTTCATTGTCATTGGATATGTTCGGTCACTTATGGATTGGTACCTTAAATGCTCTTAATATATATGATGAAAAGAATGACAGTTTTTCAATCTACAATAGCGAAAATACCAATGATGGAAGTCTTTCACATACATCAGTAAGGAGTCTGTTTAAAGACAGGCAGGGAGGTATGTGGATAGGTACATATTTTGGAGGATTGAATTACTATCATCCTTTGTCACAGAGGTTTACTAATATCAGAAATATACCATATTACAATTCTTTGAGTGACAATGTTGTAAGTTGTATAGTAGAAGATAAAGATTTTAATTTATGGATAGGAACTAATGATGGTGGAATTAATAAATACAATACCTTGAAAGATAAGTTTGTCCATTATACAGTAAAAGAAGGTCTCGCATCCAATGATATAAAGTCTATATATATAGATAGTGTAAATCAAAAAGTATATGTAGGAGCACATGCATCAAGGGGACTTGACGTAATAGACATTAAAACCGGAAAAATAAGTAATTATAGACCTGGAGATGAGATGCAGACCGGAAGAGGCATTTATGGTATATTGCCTATGAAAAACGGAGAGGAACTTATATGTGGCTCCGTAACTGGTAGCATTGTTTCCTTTAATATCAGGACAAAAAAGTTCAAACGTTTGAAATATGACGATGGAAAAGATTTTGAAAAGCGTATTGTGACGGTTTTTATGGATTCATTGGAACGTTTGTGGGTAGGAACGATTGAGGGGGTACGAGTTTATGAAATAAAAGATGATGTTCTGAAAGATTGCAAAATATTGCCAGATGATAATATCTTAGAGAGGACTCATATTAATGTTATAACAAAAGACAGTAAGGGAAATTTTCTTTTAGGAACACGAAAAGGGCTATATATCTTTGATGAAAGGCAGGCCAGCTTGAAAAATTATGATGTAAAGGACGGACTTCCGAATAATGTAGTATATGGAATATTGGAAGATGATGATAATAATCTTTGGATAAGTACTGATTATGGTTTGTCATGTTATAATCCATCAGAAAACAGTTTCCGTAATTTTACGAATATAGATGGCATACAAAGTAATCAGTTTACATCATATTCATACTGTAAGACTAAAAGTGGAAAAATGTATTTTGGCGGAATAAATGGAATAACAGTCTTTAACCCTTCTATATTTCCTACAAATCCTTTCATTCCGTCTGTATTGATATCCGATATGCAGATAATGAATAAAAGTGTCCATCCGGATGATAATACAGGAGTGTTGACAAAACATATCAGCGAGACTGATAATATAACATTGAAATCAGACCAGACTATGATTTCTCTGTATTTTACAGTTGCCGATTATATCTCAGGCAAACATAATCAGTTTGCTTATAAACTTGAAGGCTTGGATCAGGATTGGGTTTACACTGATAATAATAAACGTTCGGCATCTTATTCAAATCTTGAGCCTGGTAATTACTCATTTAAGGTAAAGGCATCAAATCGTGACGGAGTGTGGAACGATAATCCTACTACATTGAATATAGAAGTCCTTCCGGCATGGTATGTCACATGGTGGGCAAAACTTTTATATACTATTATATTTATTGCGCTATCTGTACTTTTATTCAGGTATTTCTGGATGAAAAAGAGTATGAGAATTCAGCTTGAGATGGAACGGGTTGACAAAGAGCGTATAAAAGAGGTGAATGAGATGAAGTTGCGTTTTTTTATAAATATTTCTCATGAATTGCGTACACCGCTTACTCTGATTCTTGCGCCTTTATCAGACTTGTTAAAAGATATAACCGATAAGACTGTCCTTTCAAAAATTAAATATATAAATGATAACGCCAACAGGTTACTGCATCTTGTAAATCAATTGATGGACTATCGTAGGGCAGAGCTTGGAGTCTTTAAGTTAAAGGTAAAAAAACAAGTATTGGATAATACCGTATTGCGTATATTCAGATGTTATGAATCACTGGCAAACTCATCAGGTATAGATTATCATCTGGAAAATATGCTTGATGGAAAAGAAGTGTGGTGTGATGCAAACTATATTGAGTTGATACTGAATAATTTGTTGTCAAATTCATTTAAGTACACTTCTGCCTGTGGCTCTATAACAATAAAGGTAGATGAGGAAAATGGTACACTTTTATTTGAAGTAAGCGATACCGGTAAGGGTATTCCTGTTGAAAAGCAGAAGTTCATTTTTGAGCGTTTTTATCAGATTGACAATGAGCATGTAGGAAGTGGTATTGGTCTTTCGCTGGTAAAAAAACTTGTCGAATTGCATCATGGAGAAATAACTTTTAAAAGTGCTTTGGGTGAGGGATGTACTTTCTATATCAAACTTCCTTCCTTGGAAAGGGCTTATTCTAAGGATGAAATTTCTTATTCAGATGGTATTGTAAACGAAAATGAACAGGTGTATTCTACCAATTCACAGGAGATGTACCTTGCCTCTGCCGAAAATCATGAAACAGATGAGGCTTTACAAGAAGAAAATACGTCGGCTGATGTAAACACATCTGCAAATAATAAAAGACCGGTTATACTTGTTGTGGAGGACAATATTGATATACAGAATTATTTGGTTGATGGGTTGTCTGGCATTTTCGATGTTATCAGGGCTAACAATGGCAAGGAGGCACTTGATATGCTGGAAGAATGTGATGTAAATTTGATATTGTCGGATGTGATGATGCCTTTGGTGGATGGTATAAAATTGTGTCGTGACGTTAAAAGAAACATCAGGACATGCCATATACCTGTTATAATGCTTTCTGCCAAGACTGAAGTAAAAGAACAGTTGGAAGGATTGAAAGTAGGAGCGGATGACTATATATCGAAACCGTTTTATATGGAAGTTGTACTTACGAAAATAAAGAATATTTTGCGCACATATTCTTTGGCGGTTGAGTATTATTCCAAATCTACTAATGTAGAACCGGAAAAGCTGGCTTTAAATACTTTGGATAAAGAATTTTTGGAGAAAGCAGTTGCTGTTGTAAAGAAGAATCTTGACAGTGTTGTTTTTTCTGCAGATTTATTTGCATCGGAAATGAATATGTCACGTTCTACTTTGCATTTGAAAATGAAGGCTATAACAGGTGAAAGCACTACTGATTTTATAAGGAAAATACGTTTTTCCGAAGCTTGTAAACTACTGAAAGAGGGTAAATATAGTATAACTGAGGTAAGTGAAATGGTAGGTTTTAATACTCCGGCATATTTTGCTACGAGTTTTAAAAAATACATGGGTTGTATGCCTTCTGAATATGTAAAGAAAGGGTAAGGCGTTTTTAAAACGCTTTTCCTTGAATCAGCTTTGTGTATTAATGCTGTGTGTTGGTCAGGATTCAGACTGATTATAATTTACAGCTTGCCCGCAAGAATAGATAGGATGAATGATATCAGAAAAATAGTTGCGTTTTTTTAAAGCTGAAAAATGTTGCATTTTTTTATAAGCTCTATTTTTGTGTTATTGTAACTGAATTCATTATAAGTATTATAAGAAAAGACGGAAATGCAAAAACTGCGCTGTGTAGTAGAACGTATCACATACCAGAATCCTGAGAACGGATATTCGGTGATGAGGGTTAAGGTAAAAGGTTATGATGAACTGGTTACTCTGGTGGGAAATCTCCTGGAGGTACCGGCAGGAAGTGTGCTTTTGTGTGAGGGCGACTGGAAGGTAGACAAACGCTATGGCAGTCAGTTCGTGGCTCAGACATGGGAAGAGGTGATGCCAGCCACTCTTTACGGCATAGAAAAGTATCTGGGAAGCGGACTGGTGAAAGGTATCGGACCTAAGTTTGCACAGCTCATCGTGAGCCGTTTCGGTCTTGATACTATCGAAATTATAGAGACAGATATAAAACGCCTCTATGAAGTGCCGGGAATAGGCCAGAAACGAGTAGAGAAAATAGCTGAGAGTTGGGAAAAACAGAAGGACATTAAAAATGTAATGCTCTTCCTGCAGGGTTATGGGGTGAGTACCGCTTATGCCGCAAAAATTTACAGACAATATGGCAAGGAGAGTATCGACACAGTGAAAACCAATCCATATAAACTGGCAGATGATATTTGGGGAATAGGTTTCAAGACAGCCGACACTATTGCTTCTAAAATGGGGTATGAGAAGAATGACCTGCGCAGACTGAAAAGTGGAGTCACATACACACTGAGCCATATCGCTGAGGAAGGCAATGTCTATGCCGAGGAAGAGCAGCTTGTAAAATCTGCAATTGAACTTCTGGATGCCGATGAGGCTCCCGTTCGTCAGGCTATATCTGAGATGCTGCAGAGTGAAGACCTCATAGCTGATGCCGAAGCCATATATATGCCACCGTTCTATTATGCCGAAGTCGGTACAGCGAATCGCCTGAACAAATTGATGGACTGTGTGGAAGGCAGTCTGTTCAATATAATTCCTGATATTTCAGTTATATCAAAACAAACTGGTGTAGAGTATGACGAAGTGCAGGCAGAAGCCATTCGTGAGGCTGTATCTTCTAAAGTGATGGTTCTTACAGGAGGTCCCGGAACAGGAAAGACTACTACCACACAAGGTATTATAGCGGCCTTGAAAGCTATGGGCCTACGCATTCTGCTCGCGGCACCGACCGGTCGTGCCGCCAAGCGCATGAGCGAGGCTACCGGGATGGAGGCCAAGACCATCCACCGTCTGTTGGAGTACAATCCTAAAGATGGATATAAACGTAATGATGATAATCCTTTGGAAGGAGATGCTCTCATTGTAGATGAATGTTCTATGATAGACCTCCTGCTGATGAACAATCTGATGAAGGCAATTCCGGCAGGCATGCGTCTTGTATTGGTAGGCGACATTGACCAGTTGCCGAGTGTGGGTGCCGGAAACGTGCTGCGTGACATCATCGACAGCAAGAGAATACCCGTCATCCGTCTGACACGTATTTTCCGCCAGGCACAGGAAAGCCGTATCGTCATGAGTGCGCATGCCATAAATAAAGGTGTATTCCCAGATACAAGCAACGGTAAAAACACTGATTTTTTCTTTATTCAACAGGAAGATCCGGAACAGGCAGTAGATACAATCGTGAAGTTGGTGAAAGAGCGTCTGCCTAATGCGTATAAGCGTCCGACAAGCGATATACAGGTCCTTACACCCATGCAGAGAGGGGTAGTGGGGGCCGCCAATCTCAACATGGCGTTGCAGACTGTCTTGAATCCCGGGCAGGTGTCATTGAACCGCAGTGGATATTCATTCCGTCAAGGGGACCGTGTGATGCAGCTGCGTAATAATTATGATAAAGAGGTTTTCAACGGTGATTTGGGCTATATAGAGAGAGTAGATATGGAAGACAGAACATTGTTTGTCTGCTTCGACGGAAGAACGGTGGAATATGATGTCTCTGAACTGGACGAGCTGACACTTGCTTATGCTACTACCATCCATAAGTCACAAGGTTCTGAGTATCCCATTGTAGTAATGCCTGTGCTGATGACCCACTATGTAATGCTTCAGCGCAATCTGATTTATACCGGAATTACACGTGCTAAAAAAATCTGTGTTTTGGTAGGTACAAAAAAAGCATTAAGCTTCGCCATACGTAACTTGTCGGTGCTGAAACGAAATACGAAGTTGAAGGAACGCCTGAATGCGCTTGAAGTTCAGTCTGCAGAAATATATATGGCTGCCGAGCCGGATACAGATTATGGAAAGCGTGGATAATGTATATAATATTTGAAGCATCTAATTCAAAATATGATTTTCTATGAAAAGGAAACGTGACCGTTCAGAGTCTGGACATTTAAGGAGAAAAATTAATAGTTGGACTCGCTTTCTGTCAAAAGAAGGAGACTGGGATTATTCATTCATGATTGAAATGGAGTATATGAAACTCCGGCAGATGGAAGAATATTTTAAGGAAAGGGATACCTTCGTAGGTATTGAATATGTGAGGCGAGATTTGAAAATATGTCTCCGACTGTTGGATATAGTTCTTGAAAAAGACGACCTCAATATCGAACTCAGTCCTCTAAACCTGGTTCCGTATAAGGATGGAAAAGGGTGTAAACTTTATAGAGCGGATGAATCTTCCCGAATATTGTCATGCAGGAAACTGTATGTCAATACAAAGAATGCCAGACGTTTCGTTGAATTTGATTTTACGAATCCCAACTTAAATAATACTCTGTCAATAATTTATAAAGAACGTCTTCGTATTCATAAAGCCTGGCATTTATATAATCTAATCCGTACTTACAGGATGTTTTTATGGTGGGATTAGAACTGACCGTTTAAAATTTAATTTTTCAGCAATATCTTGCATATATCGTAAATACTCAGTACTTTTGCGCCAGAATTAAAAAACAGAGATCATTAACATGCGATGCCGTGAATAGCGGCCGTGTATTCTAGAACACCACGTAAAAAACAGGAACGATGAAAAAAGAAAATCTCGTATCAGTACCTTTCATGGTCTTGGGTATTGTGTTTTGTGTCTGCCTCGTGGCAGCCAATCTTTTAGAGGCCAAAGTCGTACAATTCGGTCCGATTTCCGTAACTGCCGGACTGATAGTTTTTCCAATCTCTTACATTATCAATGACTGTATTGCCGAAGTCTGGGGCTTCCGCAAGGCGCGTCTTATCATTTGGATGGGTTTCCTTATGAACTTCATGGTAGTAGCCTTAGGTAAAGTGGCAGTGGCTCTTCCTGCGGCTTCTTTCTGGGAAGGCGAACAGGCATTCGATTTTGTGTTCGGTCTTGCTCCGCGCATCGCGGCTGCCAGCTTGACAGCTTTCCTTGTAGGTTCATTCATCAATGCTTTCGTTATGAGTAAGATGAAGATTGCTTCGCACGGAAAGAACTTCTCTGCCCGTGCCATTGTTTCAACTTTGGCTGGTGAAGGTGCCGATTCAATCATTTTCTTCCCGTTGGCTTTCGGTGGACTGATGCCTGTGAACGAACTTTTGAAGATGATGGTAGTGCAGGTAGTTCTGAAAACGCTTTATGAAATCATCATTCTCCCTGTGACTATCAGGGTGGTGAACTACATCAAGCGTGTAGATGATTGCGATGTGTATGATGAGAATATCTCGTATAATGTATTGAAGATTAAGGAGATTTGATTATGACTATGAATAATGAGGCTGCACTGGTAGTGTTCAGTGGCGGCCAGGATTCTACTACTTGCCTGTTTTGGGCAAAGAAACATTTCAAGGAAGTTTATGCGCTTAGTTTCATCTATGGTCAGAAACATGTAAAGGAGGTGGAACTGGCGAGAGGGATTGCCGAAAGGGCAGGAGTGCATTTTCACGCAATGGATGTATCGTTCATCGGTCATCTTGGCAAGAATTCTCTTACTGATACTTCCATCGTGATGGACGAGGAAAAACCGGAAGGTTCTTTCCCTAATACTTTCGTGCCGGGAAGAAACCTGTTCTTCCTCAGTATAGCAGCCGTTTATGCGCGCGAGCATGGCATCAGTCATTTGGTGACAGGGGTTTCGCAGACAGACTTCAGCGGCTATCCGGACTGCAGGGATTCGTTTATCAAGTCGCTCAATGTCACTCTTAACCTTGCTATGGACGAGCAGTTCGTGATTCACACTCCGCTGATGTGGATAGACAAGGCACAGACATGGGCTTTGGCTGACGAGCTTGGAGTGCTTGACCTGATAAGAAACGAAACTCTGACATGCTACAACGGGGTGCAGGGCGACGGATGCGGACATTGCCCGGCGTGTAAGTTACGTCGCGAGGGACTTGAAAAGTATTTGAGCTCGAAAAATAAATAATCTGCTTTTTATTGCTGATTTCCGATAAAGAATGTTTATCTCCACACGAACGTGATGAGATCTCCACACGGCCGTGTCGAGTTCTCCACACGAGCGTGTCGAGTACTCCACACGTACGTGTGGAGATAATTGTTGCGGACATTATATCGTATAAAAGGAAAAATTATATATACAATGGAAAGAAAAGAAGAACTGACATTGCTTGGCGGTAGTACTGTCTATCGTCAGGACTATGCTCCGGAGGTACTTGAGGCTTTTGTAAACAAGCATCCGGAGAATGATTATTGGGTACGTTTCAACTGCCCTGAGTTTACGAGTCTTTGTCCTATCACCGGGCAGCCTGATTTTGCTGAAATCCGTATAAGCTATCTGCCTGATGTCAAGATGGTGGAAAGCAAGAGCCTGAAACTCTATCTGTTCAGTTTCAGAAATCACGGAGATTTCCATGAGGACTGTGTGAATATAATCATGAAGGATCTTATCAAACTGATGAATCCTAAGTATATCGAGGTGACAGGTATATTCACTCCGCGTGGAGGTATCTCTATTTATCCTTATTGCAACTACGGACGTCCTGGAACGAAATATGAGGAATTGGCTGAGTATCGTATGCGCAATCACGATTTATAATTTTATAGCATAAACCAAAAAGAAACAGCTTCATAAACTATCAATCTGAGTTGAATGTTTATGAAGCTGTTTTGCTTTTATAAGTGTTTGTTTCTATGATAACTCCAGTCCAAATTCTTCTTTCAGTTTCAGCAAATTAGGGTTTTTCTTGCTCATCATCTGGAAACGTTCCACATGGCTGTAGGCTCTGATATTCTCATCGGCTGCACTTACGCGTACAGTCATCTTGATTTTTCTGTTGTGAAGCTGTTCCCTCAAGTGATTCTCTATCTGTGGTGCCAGTTGCAGCATATATTTCTGAACCATTTCGTTATCTACCGCCACTTCGAATGTAGTCTGGTCGTCAAGAAGTTTCGGCGACATGTTCATCATTCGTCCTGCATTAGCAGCTTCTTCTTTAGGAAGACGGGTTGCAAATTCTCTCCAGTAGTAGTTCAGGTCCTTTTCATACACATCGTAGTCTTCCCATTCCTTTTCTACCTGCTGGACTTGTGCTGCAGGTTTCTGTGCGGCGGCTTCCTCCTGATGTTGTGGCCTTTTCTTTATTGACGGTCCGAGTATTCCCGCTTTTACAACAGGTATTTTCTTTTCCTGGGTAACTTTTAATCCGTCGGGTAGTTTATGTACCTGCTGTTGTGCAGGGTTATTGCCGTATTGTGGTTGAGATTCTGAAGTGCTTTGCTGTACCTGTTGTTGTACGTTCTGAACTTGTACCGGTTGCTGAGCTACAGGTTGTTGCTGCGTTGCTACCGGAGCAGTCTGCTGGTTGAAGATAGGTTTTATCACTTTAGGGCTACGCCCATTGCTGATATCGTCTTCTTCGGATGTAATCTGTGCCAGTTGTATTAGTGTCAGCTCTACCAGAAGTCGCTTGTTCTTGCTCTGTCTGTAGTTCAGGTCGCAGTCATTACACAGCTTCATTGCCTTGTAGAGGAACTTCTGTTCGCATTTCTGTGCCTGAGTCTTGTATCTTTCTCTGATTGAGGCACCTACTTCCAGAAGCTGCAGTGTCTGTTCGTCGCGGCTCACAAGTAGGTCGCGGAAGTGTGAACTCAATCCGGTGATGAAGTGATTACCGTCGAATCCTTTCTTCAATACCTCGTTGAACAGAAGCATGCATTCCGAAACCTTGTTTTCCAGAATATAGTCTGTCAGTTTGAAATAATATTCGTAGTCAAGTACGTTGAGGTTTTCTATGACACTCTTGTAAGTGATATGCCCGTTGGAGAAACTTGTCACCTGGTCGAAGATTGATAAGGCGTCGCGCATACCACCGTCTGCTTTCTGTGCTATTACGGTCAGTGCTTCAGGTTCAACGTCTATACCTTCTTTCTGTGCCACTCCCTGAAGATGTTCCACTGTATCAGTAACGCTGATACGGCTGAAGTCATATATCTGACATCGGCTCAGAATAGTAGGCAGAATCTTATGTTTCTCTGTTGTGGCAAGGATGAATATGGCATGATGAGGCGGCTCTTCAAGTGTTTTCAGAAAAGCATTGAAGGCAGCCGTTGACAGCATGTGTACCTCGTCGATGATATATACCTTGTATTTGCCTATCTGTGGCGGGATGCGTACCTGCTCTATCAGTGAGCGGATATCTTCCACAGAGTTGTTAGATGCGGCATCCAGCTCATGGATATTGTATGAACGCTGTTCGTTGAATGCCTTACATGATTCACATTCGTTGCAAGCCTCGCCGTCAGGTTTCGGTGACAGACAGTTTATGGTTTTTGCAAAAATACGTGCGCATGTGGTTTTTCCTACTCCTCGCGGTCCGCAGAAAAGATAGGCGTGGGCCAGCTTGTTGTTGGCAATGGCATTCTTCAGAGTCGTTGTGAGTGCACGCTGTCCTACTACGGTGTCGAATGTGGCAGGGCGGTATTTACGTGCTGATACAATATAGTTGTCCATAATCAGGATTAGTTTTTCTTGTTTTGTTAAGTTAATGACAAAGATAATGCAAACCGAGTGAAGTACAAAGTGAAAATGATGTTTTCAACTTCTAATTCCGAGTAGCAGACTGTTCTATAAAGATATATTTTTAACAGCCAAATTAAGACATACGTCCTGTTTCTATTTCTTTTTCGAGGAAATCATAAACATACAACGGGCTTTGGAAATATAGTCCTGTTTTGCTGTCTTTCAATTTTTGAAAGGTGTCGGATGTATAAATAGTATCCAATGCCGTTTCCAAATCCATATTCCGTCGTTCCATTAACAATAGAATAAGGTCTTTTGTCATACATTCAGTCATATATTCAATATCTGTCATAACTTTTTCAGGAATTTAATAGCACGTTCTGTTCCGAAGAAATATTGGAAAGTAATACCTTTCATGTATTTTAGCCGTTCCAGGAAAGTCTGTAAATCAATATTATGTTCCATATAATTACGTATCTGTAAACCTACACGGTCATTTGCTATTGGACCATAAACTATATCGTAATCATGAACGGGGACATTTGAATTTACATTGTTGCGGTTTTCGAAAATAAAATTAGCCCATTCCTCATCGTATTCTTTGAAACATTTGATTTTTAAACCATGGGAATTATTGGTTAGTATTCTTTCATCAAATTCATATATGTTTACAACGGGTTCCATATCCAGCTGCATAGCTTTGTATGCTGCCATGTCGTATGCCTGTTGTCTGTTGTCAGAAAGATAAAATCCTTTGCCAAAATCTTTATTTGGCTTTGATTTTGAAAGGTCAATATTAGTAATATCTACAGTGGAACCATGATAAAGTTTCATGCTATCGCCCCTCCGTGGCGTTTGCAATATGCTGTGATATCATCCAATACATCCTCCATTCTTAAAGTATGGGCAATCTTATAATGCATATTGATAAAGCGTATAGCATCAAACCGACGCAGGTAACGGTATGCCTGACTTTCGGAAAGGTGCTTGGCTTTAGCAAACTCTGATATGAGAGCTACTATATATTCGGCTTTATCACGTGCTTCGGTACTCATGGTTATATTTCACTACTATAATTATTATGACAAAGATAATTATTTCTGCCGACAATTCATTATGCTGTATGAAAGAATTGGGGCTTACAGCATTTATTCTTATATTTGCACCAATAATAATTCTTTGTCATGAAAGAGAAACTGGAAAATATTTGGAATTTTGTGCGACTTCACAAATACGGTGTCACATTGGCTGTATTTGTGCTGATAATTGGTGTTCTGGATGAGAATAGCTGGATTCGCCGTTTGGAACATCGCGCTGAAATAAACAGACTGAATACGGAAATCAGGCATTATAGAAAGCAGTTTGAAGAGGACAGCAAGTTGCTGAAGGAAATATCTACCAATCCGGAGGCACTGGAGAAGGTGGCGCGCGAAAAATACATGATGAAGAAGGAAAACGAAGATATATTTATTTTTGAGCAGGATTTGGAAGATGAATAAACTGGATAATATAATTGCTGTAGCTGGTGCTGTGGTGTTGTTTGTTGGACTGATATTGCAGTTCGTAAAGTTTGAATATGCACCGTATATTTACATTGTCGGGGCACTGATGTTCGGGTGGATCCAGGCAAAGACAGGAAGATACTTCGGTAAGAATATAGTTCTAAAACGACTGAAACGTCAGCAGTTGATAGGGGCTATGCTGCTTGTTATAGCGGGTGTGATGATGATTGTGTGGCATCACAACGAATGGATTTTATGTCTGAGTGTAGCAGCAGTGCTTGAACTATATACAGCATATCGTATCCCGTACGAGGAGAAGAAAGAAGAATAACATGACATTCAGAAAATATTAAAGAGCCGTTCTATGCAAGTATTGTGTAGAGCGGCTCTCGAATTTTATATCAGTTTGTTGCCTTGAATATAGGGATACCTCCCTGTTCGTCAGGATTGAAGGCATACCATATATAATGGTCGTTGTCATCAACAGGCAACTTGCACAGACGCAGATGTTCGTCGTATGTTCCGTAGGCGACTTCCCATGAATCTGGCGGTGTGACATGTTTTGTTCTTATCGCTTCTGCAGGTTCTTTCTTGAGCGACATTCCTGCTTCTATCCATGCCTGAGTGGCATCCAATGTGTATTCCGGATAATTACTCTTGCAGAACTTGTAAAGAATTATTCCTCTTCTTTCCAGTCCCATAGGCTGGTCTATCACTCCGATGTTTGTGAGATGTTCAAGGAAGCGATACAGGAAGTCTTCGTTCTCTACTATCAGTCGGCGTGTAAGTCCCTGCCATGCCTTGGCATTGTAGAAACCGTCCAAAAGTCGTGAAAGGAGTCTGGCTGTCTGTAGTTCGTCAGATGTAATATCGTTCGTCTCGAGTACTTCGTATGGTGGCAGGGGAGAATATCTTATTCCTAGCTCTTCAGCTCTTTTTCTCATTTCAGTTCCCGGAAGCAGTTTCAGTGATTCCAGCTGAATCTCTCCTGCATTAAGTCCTGCAAGTGTGCGCACGTCTTCGAAAATCTCATTCAGATGATAGTGAGGCAATCCTGCAATAAGGTCAGCATGAGTTTCCATATTCTCTAGTGAACACAGAAATTTCAGTCCTTTCATCGCATCGTCAAGTTTTCCGGCACGTCGGCTTGTGGTAAGCACTATTTCTCTCAGACTTTGTATTCCTGCTTCCAGATGCAGAAGTCCTTTAGGCATTGACATCAATTCTGCTTTCAGTTCGTCTGACAGTAATGCCGGATGGATTTCAAGATGGAAATTCATGTCCGGATACTCACGAAATAGAGCAAGAAGTTCTTTCGCGTATCTGGTATTGTAATTGAAAGTACGGTCAAGCACCCTTATGTTTTTAATGCCGTGACTATGAATGATTTCTATCCTTTCTCTGATTGTGTCTATGCTTAGGTTTCTTACAGGTTTGTCGCCTCCACTGACGCAAAAGGCACAAGTGTTGAAACATCCTCTGGTTGTCTCCAGTTGTACGAATGGTTTGTCCCAGTTGAACAGTTCGCTCCTTTCAGGATATTCCAGTGCAGTGAAGTCCGTTACCCTTGCAATACCGTTGTCGTGGTATTCTCCATTATCATCCATATAGCACAGTCCGGCAATGTCCTTCCATTCCTCCTTATTGTCGAAATGCTTCATCCACTGCTTGAATCCGGTTTCACCTTCACCCCTGAAAACTGCTTCTACAAAATCGTTCGTTATCAGGAATTTTTTATTGTCTCCCAGAAACTCCGGACCTCCGAGGATTATCCGGCATTGTGGCAGCAGAGATTTCACACGGCATGTGATATGCAGCAGTGCCTCGTGGTTGAAGAGCCAGCATGTAGATGCTACAATATCAGGCTTGTGTTTATAGATTTGTTCTGCCACCATTCCCGGGTTCTCGTTGATGGTAGCCGAAACCTTTACCCACACAATGCTTTTGTCGTCTGCCATCTGTGCATGCAGAGCCGGCAGAGCAAGTGATGAATGTGCATACGAACTGTTTAAATCCAACCAGAGTAGTTTCATAAATCAAAAATGAGAGTAAGTAGGATATTACAAAAGAAAGCGAAGAACCACAATAAGCCGTCTGTATCAGGCTTTATGATTCTTCGCTTTATATTTTTTTATCGTGTTATGAATATTATTGAATCAGATACTGAGAACTGATTGATTCGTTAGTCATCACGCGGCGGATAGTTTCAGCGAACATATCTGCAATTGAAAGCTGTTTAACCTTAGCGCAACGGTTTGCATAAGGAATACTATCTGTGAATACAATTTCTTCCAATTGAGAGTTCTGTACACGTTCAGAAGCAGGACCTGACATTACGCAGTGCGAAGCTATAGCTCTTACTGAGTTTGCTCCGGCTTCTTTCATGATGTCGGCAGCCTTAGTGATTGTACCGGCTGTATCAACCATGTCGTCAATAAGAACAACATCTTTTCCTTTTACGTCACCGATAATCTGCATTGAAGCTACAACGTTTGCTTTTTCACGGGTTTTGTGACAAAGTACCAAAGGAACGTCGAGGAACTTGGCATATGTGCTTGCACGCTTGGAACCGCCAACGTCAGGAGTAGCGATTACAAGATTCTCCAGATTTAATGACTGGATGTATGGAGCGAAGATTGTAGATGCATACAAGTGGTCAACAGGAATATCAAAGAAACCCTGAATCTGGTCAGCATGAAGGTCCATTGTTATCAGACGGTCAATACCTGCTACACTTAATAAATCTGCTACTAATTTTGCGCCTATAGAAACACGTGGCTTGTCTTTACGGTCCTGACGAGCCCATCCGAAGTAAGGTATTACGGCGATAATGCTCTTTGCAGAAGCACGTTTAGCAGCATCAATCATAAGGAGCAATTCCATAAGATTGTCAGAATTTGGGAATGTAGACTGTACTATGAACACATGCTGACCACGGATTGACTCTTCGTAAGATACGGCGAACTCTCCGTCAGCAAAGTGAGTAATCTTCATGTTACCAAGTTCGCATCCTAAACTGTTGCAGATTTTTTCTGCCAAGTATCTCGAGTTTGTACCTGAGAATACTTTAAAAGGTGATTGTACGTTCATTATAAATAGATATATTGCCTTGATTTGTTTGCAAAGTTATACCATTTATATAAGTAAGGCAAACGTTTTGCAGGAAAAATACAATAAGTATTAATCTGCAAGGCGTTTTAACTTTCTGAAATGGTCTATAAGTTCTTGATAATTGTTGTCAAAGTTATGATTGAATTTCGACCAAAGTCCACCCAAAATAGCAGCTCCTCCAAATCCGAAATCCTTAACTCTTAGGATATTTTCTTCGTCTATACCTCCTAAAGCAATGACTTTCTTGTCGATGATGTCAGCTTTAACAGCTTCACGTATTGCTTCCGGTGTAAATTTAGATGAATACCCTTCTTTTGAAATACTGTCGAATATCGGACTAAGGAATACGTAGTCGCAAGTTTTTTTGTCCTCCTGTACTTCTTCAAGAGTATGACAGGAAGCACTTATATGTCCTGAATAATTGTCCGGGGCAATAGGATTGCGGCTGTTCAGATGAATACCTTTCAACTTATATTCGTTGCATAAGTAGAAATGGTCGTGTATAACTATTTTCTTATGATATTTTTCCGGGATGAGTGTAAGCAGTCTTTCTGCGTAAACCGCTTCTGTTCCGGGTTTGCGAAGATGTAATATGTCTAACCCTTCTTCGAAGAGTGCATTTAGTATTTGGTCCTCCTCTACAAAATATTCTGGAGTAGTTATCAATATCAGTTTCATGTGTGTACCACTAAATCTGAGTGCAAAGTTAGTAACCAAAATGAAATATTCCTAATCTTTACAGTAAAATCGTATTTGTTTGCAGTGTTTTCAGGTCAATAAACCATAGTTTGCCCGAAAGAATTTCGCCAAAACCGCAGATTATCTTGATTACTTCGTTTGCCTGCACGCAGCCGACCAGGCCCGGGGTTACTCCGATCACTCCTTTTGGAGGGGCTGGCATCGACAGCATTTCTTCTTCATCGGGAAACAGGTCTCTATAGTTTCTCCCGCCCTGGTAGTTGAACACGGATACCTGCCCGTCGAAAGCTCTAATTGCACCATAGACGTATGTTTTCCCAAGCTTGACGCAAGTGTCATTTATGATGTATCTGGTTTTGAAATTATCACATCCGTCAACCACTATATCGTATTTGCCGATTATCTCTTCGGCATTTTCTTTTGTCAGACGTGTGTTGTATGCATCTATTTTTATCTGACTGTTCAGAGCATTCAGTCTTTTCTGTGCCTGAATGGCTTTCGGCATTCCTACTTCGGCTTCGGAATACAGGACTTGTCTTTGCAGGTTGCTCTCGCTCACCACATCATCGTCTATCAGACCTATGTTTCCCACTCCTGCACCTGTAAGATATAATGCTATAGGCGAACCAAGACCACCCACACCTACAATAAGTACCTTGGCATTTTTTAGTTTCTCTTGCCCGCTTTCTCCTAATTCCGGTAGAATGATTTGTCTGTTATATCTTTCCATCTTTATATTTAAGTAAAAAAAAAAACGGCGGCATCAGATATATTGGTTATACCGATGCCGTCGGTCCTGAATATGCTTGATCAGACAGCCTTTCCTGTCTTTATGCAGTCGAACGATGCATCCCAGTCCTTCCATACCGGTTCACGTCCCAATGCTTTTAAAGCTTTGTCTATTTCTACGGCTGTGCGTTCGTCGCTTACATGGAATTGCTCAAGTGCCTGAGGATATGTGTAGTAACCTCCGGGTTCGGTCTTGCTCTCCGCACTCATGGTTGTAACACCTAGCGAAGCCATGTTGTCGCGGATATGTGCCGGCTCGCGTGTAGAGTAGGAGATATCTACATCGTGGTCGAATATACGCATGGCGAAAGTAACCTGGGCCAGCTCCTTGTCACTCATGATGACATTAGGCTGGAAACCTTCGTTTTCTGCCGGACGCATACGCGGGAAGTTAACGCTGTATTTAGTCTTCCAGTAATGCTTCTGCAGATAGCGTAGATGGTATGCCATCATGGTTACGTCTGTACGCCAGTCTTCAAGTCCGATAAGTACACCCATACCGATGGAGTGAACACCTGCCTGTCCCATACGGTCAAAACCGTTTACACGCCATTCGAATTTCGATTTCATACCTCTTGGATGGTAGATATTGTATCTGGCTTTGTTGTATGTCTCCTGGAAACAGATAACTCCGTTCAGTCCGTGTGTCACCAGCTCGGCGTATTCCTCAGTCTTTAAAGGCATCACCTCAATCTTAAGATTTGAGAAGTAAGGTTTTGCCAAGTCAAGTGCTTTGGCTATGTATGGTACACCTGCTTTTGCCGGATTTTCACCTGTTACGATAAGCAGATTTTCGAACGGGCCTAGTTTCTTTATGGCTTTATATTCGTTCTCAATTTCTTCAGGTGTAAGTATGGTACGTGCCATCGGGTTACTGATGTGGAATCCGCAATACACGCATGAGTTTGTACATGAATTTGTTATATACAATGGTATAAACATAGACATTGTACGTCCGAAACGTTCCTCAGTGTATTTTTTACTGAGTCGCGCCATCGGTTCAAGAAATTTTTCTGCAGCCGGAGAGATGAGTGCCATAAAATCATCTACATCGCAGCGGCTTTTACCGAGGGCACGTATCACGTCTGCCTCGGTCTTGGAGTAGATGGCTTTGGTTGTTTCCTCCCAGCTTATTTTTTCAAGTTCGTCACTAAACATGTTGGATAATTAATAATTAAAAATTAATAATTAAGAATTAAATGTTGCTGTCAGTCAAATTATTGTTTTTGATGTTTGACTTACAGGATTTTATTATGCTTACCAACAATTTGATAATTTCATTACAATCTGCATCTATTGATAAATATGAAGCTTTGTCAATGTAGTTAGACTCAGATAGTAGCAGGAGCCAATAGCTTGTTTCGTTGGCTTCTTTCAGCGCAATATGCAGTTTGTGAATGAAGTCGTTTTTACTTTCGGCAAATTCCGCTTCTTTTATCAATGCTCCTATTGCTGTACCGCTGCGTAATAACTGCTTTGACATTACCAGTTCTTTCTTTTCAGTAGAGAGAAACTGGTATGCTTTTATTATTCTTAAAGCAAATTGTACAGATTTATTATCAATTAAATTGTCAGTACTCATATTTGTTTGTGATAATATGGATGAATATTATTCTAATGAAAATATGATACATTATGTAAACATCCACCCATTATTAATTTTTAATTCTTAACTTTTAATTGATTTAAGATCGCGGCTAAGCTTCATTGCGCAGAAGTTAGGACCGCACATTGTACAGTATTCACCGTCAGTGTGGCGTCCTTCGTTGAAATATTCAAGAGCACGGTCAGGGTCCAAAGAAAGATGGAACTGGTCGCGCCAGCGGAATTCGTAGCGGGCCTTGCTTAGTGCATTGTCGCGTATCTGTGCTCCCGGATGTCCTTTTGCAAGGTCGGCAGCATGAGCGGCAATCTTGTATGTGATGACACCTGTGCGTACATCCTCGCGGTTAGGCAGGCCGAGGTGTTCCTTCGGAGTCACATAGCAAAGCATTGCGGTACCCAACCAACCAATCTGGGCAGCACCGATAGCTGATGTGATATGGTCATAACCCGGAGCGATATCAGTTACAAGCGGGCCTAGTGTGTAGAACGGAGCATTGTGGCACGACTTGATCTGGCGTTCCATGTTCTCCTGTATCTTGTGCAAAGGTACATGTCCCGGTCCTTCGATGAATGCCTGTACGTTTTTGTTCCATGCACGGAGTACCAGTTCACCCAGTGTATCAAGCTCTGCAAACTGAGCCTCGTCGTTGGCATCGTAGATTGAGCCGGGACGAAGACCGTCACCCAATGAAACTGCTACGTCGTACTGTGCAAGGATATCACAAATCTCGTCGAAGTGTTCATAAAGGAATGATTCCTTATTATATATCTTACACCATTTGCTCATGATACTTCCGCCACGGCTCACGATACCGCAAAGACGTTTGTCGGCAAGGTGTACATTGTGCAGACGTATTCCGGCATGGATAGTGAAGTAGTCAACACCCTGCTCGCACTGTTCTATCAGTGTATCCTTGTAAATCTCCCAGTTGAGGTCTTCCACCTTACCGTTTACTTTCTCCAAAGCCTGATAGATAGGCACAGTACCTACCGGAACAGGGCAGTTGCGTACAATCCATTCGCGAGTCTCGTGGATGTTTGCACCTGTAGAAAGATCCATCAGTGTGTCGCCACCCCATTTGCAGCTCCATACAGCCTTATCCACTTCTTCGTCGATGCTTGAGGTAGTGGCAGAGTTACCGATGTTGGTATTGATTTTCACAAGGAAGTTACGTCCTATAATCATAGGTTCCGATTCCGGATGATTGATGTTTGCAGGCAATACAGCACGTCCGGCAGCAATCTCGTCGCGTACAAATTCCGGAGTGATATATGTTTCGATACCAAGTTCGCGGCAGTTCATGTTCTCGCGGATGGCAACGTATTCCATCTCCGGAGTTACGATACCCTGCTTGGCATAGTACATCTGCGTACAGCACTTACCTTCCTTGGCACGGTATGGCAATGCGATATGCTCGAAACGGAGATGATCGAGCGACTTATCATCACGGCGCATCTTTCCGTATTCTGAAGTGATTGAAGGCAACTGTTCCACATCGCCGCGTGATGTAATCCAGCTCTCACGCATACGTGGTAATCCTTTCTTCAGGTCTATCTCAATATTTGGATCGCTGAAAGGACCGCTTGTATCATATATATATACAGGGGCGTTCGGTGTCATCACTTTCTCGCCGTCAACGATGTTGACAGTAGGAGTGAGGTTTACTTTCTGCATACCTACTTTTATGAAAGGGAACATTGTACCTTGCATGTAGGCCTTTTCTGCATGGGCGTATGCTTTTTTATCTTTTTCCTTGTCCATGTAAATTGTAAAGTTTATTCGTTTAAGAATGAAGTTAGAGGAGATGAAGCAGAAGCTACAAGGTTGTCAGCCTGAATTCCCAATCCTGCTTCGTATGCACGGCGACCGGCGATGACAGCTTCCTTAAATGCTATGGCCATTTCCACTGGATTACCAGCAACGGCGATTGCAGTGTTTACTAGGCAGGCTGCTGCACCCATTTCCATAGCTTCGGCAGCATGGCTCGGAGCACCGATACCGGCATCGACTACTACAGGAACATTGCTCTGTTCGATGATGATGCGAAGGAAATCGCGAGTCTGCAAACCTTTGTTTGTGCCTATAGGAGCAGCTAGAGGCATCACAGTAGCCGCACCAGCTTCTTCCAGACGCTTGCAGAGTGTAGGGTCGGCCTGGCAGTAAGGAAGGACTACGAAACCGAGTTTCACCAGTTCCTCTGTCGCTTTAAGTGTTTCTGTTGAGTCCGGCAACAGATAGCGAGGGTCCGGATGAATTTCCAGTTTCAGCCAGTTTGTGCCGAATGCCTCACGGGCCATCTGTGCGGCGAAGACAGCTTCTTCCGCTGTACGTACACCTGAAGTGTTTGGCAACAGTTGTATATGCGGATGAACGATATGGCGCAACATATCGTCTTCCTTGTCTTCAAGTTCGATACGTTTCATGGCTACAGTTACCATTTCTGTGCCGGATGCCAGGATGGCTTCTTCCATCTGCTGGTTTGAGTTGAATTTCCCTGTTCCCAGGAAAAGGCGGGATTCGAATTCACGACCCGCAATAATAAGTTTTTCCATATATGTTATGAGTTTTTGAGTTCTTAAGTTAAGAAATGAGTTGACAAGTTGACGAGTTGACAAGGTTACCATCCGGATGGCTCTAACAACTAACAACCAACAACTAACAACTACTTCTTTCCACCATTTCTACAATCCTACTCGTTTCTTCTGCCGGATTTTCAGCCCTGAGTATAGTTCCGCTCAGTGCAATGCCTGTCACACCGGTTTGCATTATTTCCGGAATGTCATCTATCGTGATACCTCCTATAGCTACTATCGGCAGGTTGATGTCTTCCTCTTTCATCTTTTGGATGATGGAACGGTAGCCTTCAAGCCCCAATATCGGACTTAATTTCTTCTTGGTAGTAGTGAAACGGAACGGACCGCAGCCAATATAGTTGGCACCTGAAGTGTAATGTGCCTTTACATCGTCGAAAGTATTTGCTGTTCCACCTATTATGAAATCATCTCCCAATATTTTTCTTGCTTCAGCTATAGGCATATCATTCTTTCCGAGATGCACACCGTCGGCTTTCAGCTTTTTTACGAGTTCTACACGGTCGTCTATGATGAATGTAGCGCCATGTTGTTTGCACAGTTCCTGAACCTTTATGGCAATGGCTTCCACCTCCTCGTCGGAAGCGTCCTTCATGCGCAGCTGAACCCAACGGCAACCACCTTCGAGAGCCATACGTGCCGAGTCTAAATAAGAATACTGTTCGGTGAAATGAGTGATGAACTGAAGTTTGAATGCTTTTATATCCATGTCATTATCCTCCGCAAGCTGCTTTTATTATAACAAGACTGTCGCCTTCCTTGATTTCCTGCTCAGCCCACTGGCTGCGTGGAATCATACGGTTGTTAAGAGCAACTGCCACTCCCTGCAGTGGAAGTTCAAGCTGTAGTGCAAGCGATGCAATATTATTGCCTAGAGTGAGTTCTGTCTCTTTGTTGTTTACTTTTATTTTCATAAGTGATAGGTATTATAGTGTTTTGCAAAGCAAACACAAAGAGAATACTGGAAAACAGTTTGAGAGAATATCTTATGACGGATGTCTTTTTTGAGGACAATCCCTTCGTCGGTATTAACCGCATCAGGTTCATAGGGTATAATCTCAGCCCGGGTTTGTTTTTTGGGCACCCCTTTGTCTTTACTTCGGACGCAAAGTTAAACAAAAGATTGAAAAAGCGGATAATAATTTATATTTTTCTGTCCAATTTTACTTCTAACTCAAGTTAAACTTCGTTGATCATTGGTCCAGTTCTTAAAATAATAAAGTTTTATCATATTGTCAAAATGATAACTCAAGTATGCGACAATGATAAAATACGAACCCGATGCAAAGTCTGATTGAAAAATCCTCATTCTTGTTGCGGTTCGAAAATGCAGAATGAAACGAATTTATTGCATATACGGTATATATGGTGTATATAATGGCAAATAAATAACGAATTGATATAAATTAATTAAATATTTCGATATAATGATACGTATAAAAATTCCAGTTTCAAAGTAAATGTAGAGTCAAAAAACATCATTTCCAACCTTATTTGTGCCTAATATAACAAATGAGTAAACCTTTAATAAAATGACAAGGCATTTCAATTAAGATTTCAGCACGTTTTTAATGAAATGACAGGTCATTTTTCATCGTCACAGTCCTTAATAAACAATGTAATTTTAACGATTTCGTAATATTTAATTGTGATATTAACAACCTAAAGCGAATGTAAAATTAACTTTTTATTCTGTTTCGACAAAATCACTCAACTGGTAAAATAGGAAAAGCATCATAAATCAATCATTTTTATATAAAACAAGCGAATATACTTTCTTTTTGTATGAAAAACTATTCATTGTATAATTCAATAGATATTAAAGCGATAAAGACGAATAATTAATAAATCGTTCTTTGACATATATATGAAAAATAAGGGTGACAGATGATAAAAAACTCTGATTGGAGACTTGATACAAACGGATTTTTTGTAAATTCGCTAAATTCTTAGAAATTTGAAATGATAATACAAGGTTTTGAAATATACTATGCGGCGGCATGTCTGATTATGGTATGCTCGTCGTTGTTCTGCGCCATGGTGCGTTATTTCCACATGTGTCGTCCTTTCGATGAACACGAGGAATATTTCTATCCTGCACGGAAGCTGATAACGTTTGTCTATGCATGTTTCGCTATGCCCGCAGTATGGCTTTTCCGCATGGACAGTCCCGACGCGTGGCTTTTTGTACAGGTCTTTCTCGTTCTGTTCCTTCCCGGAGCCGCCGTTATTTCCTTCCGCCGTTTTTTCTTTTATGAGAAGAAACATCGTTTGCCGGTGTTCTTCATTGTCGGTATCATGCCTTTTCTGCTGATAGCGGCATTGTGGGCTTTTGCGTGGATTGGGGGCGATGTGCTATATCGTCACCGTGGAATATTGATGCCTTTCATAGGTGCGTATTCCTTGCTTATAATGTTTGAGTTGCTTCACGTCACGTTGCGGCTTTACCGTCAGATAAGGAAACATCACAGAGAGGAATATTCCAACGACGATGATTTTCCTGTGCGTTTTGCCGGTTTTGTGGTGTTTCTTCCGTTGGTTTATATCATTGCCTCATGGATACTTTTCGTTTCCGGCAGTCGTGCCTACAACATGCTGCTTCAGGTTTGCGTTGCTGTCATGCATGTTGTGATTCTGATTAAGATACTTCATCAGCAGCGTAGCGGTCTTGGTAATGTGGTGGAAGAGACCGGAGCCGCAATTACCGAAAAAATTGAGGAGATTATTTCTTCCGTTCAGACTGCGGACAAGGATAATACCTTCACGCTTCCTGCCGCTACCATGGATGAGCTTGAGGAAAAAATCCGTCATGCTCTTACCGTACAGAAACTTTACCTTAATCCTAACCTTAAATTGTCGGACATTGCCGATGCGGTGGAGAGCAACAGTAAATATGTATCTTTGGTGATGAACGAACGTTTCGACTCGTTTTATGCCGAGGTGAACCGTCTTCGCATAAAGGCAGCCATCAAATATAAGGAACAGCATCCGTCGGCCGACAGGGAAGAAATAGCCGTGAACAGTGGCTTCTCGAATGTCAAGACATATAGCCGGAATTTGAAGTTGTATTCTTAAAATAACATGGCATTGGTGCGGTAAAAAAATACTGTTTTCCTTAAATTGTCCCTCATATTTTCATAGATTGTCCCTCGTGTGTCATTCATAGAGGTTAATTTTGCGCCGTTTTCCCGTAATAAGGGTGAACGGTTTTTTATTAACAGATTAATTTGAAAAATAGGATGAGAAATTACGAAGAGACAAAATCGGAGTGTAATATTTATGAGGCTCCCAAGTGTGAAATTATTGAAGTACAGAACGAGGGCGTGCTGTGCGGAAGCGTAGACAGTTATGGTTCCTCGAATGAATCTTTTGAAGAAACTCACTGGAATGGTGGATGGGACAACTAAAAAAACGGACGAAGACAATGAAAACAATGAAACATCTTTTCGGGGCATTGCCCTTAGTCGCACTGACGCTGAGCTTTACCGCCTGCGGCAACGACGAGACTTTCGGCGAACCGGAGACCACGCCTGCGGGAAACCAAGTGACCATGACCTTTACCGCCAACGCCCCCGCCCCGGCGGCCGGCACGCGCACCTCGCTGGTGGAGGGCACCCAGGTGTACTGGACTCCCGATGACGTGATAGGCGTATACTCCTGCACATCCGAAGAGTTTTATGTAGAAGAACCGGGCAGCCCCTTTACCACCGGCCTGTCGGCAGCCGCCCCCACCGCTACCTTTACCGGCACAGTCGAAGCGGATGCCCTGCAATACATAGCCGTCTATCCGCAAGACATGTTTGCGCTCTGTGTGTGGAGCAGTGGGAGTACGATGCTTGGGTTTACCCTCCCGCCCGTGCAGACGGCCGTGGCAGGAGGCTTTGCCACCGGGCTGAACCCCTCGCTGGCAATGACTGACGACATGGGAGGCGACCTGAGCTTCGAGAACCTCTGCGCGCTGGTGAAGTTCAGCATCAGCGGCGGAGATGCCGACAAACTGAAGAGCGTGACGCTGACCGACCTGGGAGGAACAGGCCTCTCCGGTACTGCACAGTATGTATATGCGCCGAGTATGGATATGGAAATGGTTATGGCGGTAGTTCCCTACGTGACCCTGACCGGGCCTTTCACTACCGGTGCGGACTATTACTTTGTGGTAGCGCCTTCGGTGAATACTGATAGCGGACAACCCGCCGCGCTGAAGAACGGTTTCTCCCTGACCTTTACCCGTCGGGACGGCACCTCTTTCACCAAGACTGCCAGCGGCGGCATCGGCGACGATACGGATCTCGCCGCAGGCATGATTCTCGATTTGGGAGCCATCGACCTCAGCGGCGCCACCTATCAGGAGGCGATTACCAACCTGGCGTTTATCAATGCGGTGGGTGACAAAGTGGGATGGGAAGTGACCGGTGGCGGTGGCACCGTGCTCCTGACCGAAGAAAACAAGCAAGCAATAGAAGCGGTAACATCACTGAATATCGAAGGTAAGAATCTGACCGATATTTCCGGCATAGAATACTTTACCAATCTGACAAGCTTGAATTGCGGTAAGAACCAGCTAACCGCATTGCCTGTGGAGAATCTGACCAATCTGACACTATTGTATTGCTCCTACAACCAGCTAACTGAGCTGCCTGTGGAGAAGCTGACCAATCTGACAGAATTGTCTTGCTTCGATAACCAACTTACCGCATTGCCTGTAAAGAATCTGACCCAGCTGACAAGCTTGCCTTGCAACAACAACCAGCTAACCGCATTGCCTGTAGAGAATCTGACCCAGCTGAAAAACTTGTATTGCAACAACAACCAGCTAACCTCGCTGCCTGTGGGGAAGCTGAACAATCTGAATGTTTTGAATTGTCACGATAACCGCCTTACCGAGCTTGATATCACGAGCGTTACGAGCCTGAATAGCTTGTATTGCGGCAACCAGACGAACGCCGCGGGCGAGCCCCGGACTCTGACACTTATCCTGACATCGGCACAGAAAGATACGTGGGATAAGAGGTGGGGCTCTTACGATGACAACGCACGCGTCTCTGCGGAAGTGAAAGATTTAGGCAGCACCGCCCACTGGTAAACCCCTTCCTCATAACTGATTTTTGAAAACCGTACAGCGGTCTTAAAATTTGCAGAATGTGAAAGAGTAATATATCAGGCAGAAAAACGAAAGAATAAAATTTACAGCTCTTTTGTTTTTCTGCCTATTTTTGTATCTTTGTTCCAAACGTACGCCCGTTATTAATTGTAAATTGGTATCGTTGACTTTAGCTTCGCTGACCGTTGGTTCAGTTCTTAATTTTTAATTTTTAATTATTAATTGAATAACATGAAATACCCCATAGGAATCCAGAGTTTTGAGCAGATAATCGAAGACGGTTATGTCTATGTTGACAAGACCGACCTTGTATATAAACTTACCCACGAAGGCAAGATTTATTTTCTTAGCCGTCCGCGTCGTTTCGGTAAAAGCCTTCTTGTCTCCACGCTGAAGAACTATTACTTGGGGCATAAGGAACTGTTCAAGGGACTGAAGATAGACAGCTTAGAGAAGGACTGGAATGTACATCCGGTGTTCCATGTGGATTTCAATGGTTCCAACTTCTTGGATGAAGGCGTTCTGGAGAAACGCCTGTACGCTTATGTGAGGGATTGGGAAAGGCAGTATGGTCTTGTTTCGGATGCTGACAGCCTTGATTTGGGAGGACGTTTTATGGAAGTCCTTCGTGTCGCTCATGAGCAGACAGGCCGTCGTGCCGTAGTCCTGATAGACGAGTACGACAAGCCTATCTTGGATGTTCTGGATACAGATTCCGGTCTTGAAGACCGACACCGTAACGTCCTGAAAGGATTCTATTCCGTGTTCAAGGTGGCGGACAGTCATCTACAGTTCGTGCTTCTTACGGGAGTTACCAAATTCTCTCAGGTTAGCGTGTTCAGCGGTTTCAACCAGCCTGACGACATCAGCATGGACGGGCGTTACGAGACCCTTTGCGGCATTACGCAGGATGAGCTCCGGACTTATTTCTCCGAGCCTGTCAGGGATATGGCGGCCGTTTACCATTGCACGGAGGAAGAGATGATGCAAAGGCTTAAAAATCAATACGACGGCTATCATTTCAGCGACAGCCTGACCGATGTCTATAATCCTTTCAGCCTGCTTAATGCTTTCAACAAGAAAAGTATCCGTGACTATTGGTTCAGTTCGGGCACCCCGACGTACCTTATCCGTCTGCTTGCCCATTTCAAGGAGAACATGAACGAACTGACAGGCAAGTATTATCGTACGGAAGAGTTCATCGATTACAAGGCTGATGTGGAACAGCCTTTGCCCATGATTTACCAGAGCGGTTACCTTACCATCAAGGATTACGACATGGAGTTCAATACTTTCCTGCTTGATTTTCCGAACAATGAGGTCAAGAACGGTTTCCTTACCGCAGTGGCTTCCTCGTATCTTAAGCCATCGGAGGAGACTGGCGGATGGATACGCGATGTTGTCCGTACGTTGCGTGTAGGCGATACCGACAGACTGTGCGGTCTTTTTACTTCATTTCTTTCGAGCATCCCCTATACTATGCGCCGCAAGGACAACGAGAGGGAGCGCGAACGCTATTTCCAATATACGTTTTATCTTATTCTCCGGCTGATAAGCGTCTATACCGTTTATGTTGAGAAGCAGCAGAGCCACGGCCGTGTGGACTGCGTGCTTGAAACGCCTCAATACGTGTATATCTTCGAGTTCAAGCTTGACGGTACGGCAGACGAGGCACTGTGTCAGATAGAAGAGAAAGGTTATGCCCGTGAGTATGCTTCTGATGCACGCACCCTTTATAAGATAGGTGCGAGTTTCTCTTCCGAAACTGGAACGATAGGAGAGTGGAAAACAGTCTGATGCGATAAAAACGCATTAGTGCCCGGTAACATCATACAGACACCGCAGCCCGCTACCGCAAGGTCAGTGGGCTGCATTGCGTAAGAGAAGATATTATAAATAACCTGCATTGTAATACGTCTATAATTTGCATATTTATGTAACTTTTTGTACTTTAACTATAGGGAATTATATCTTTTATCAATTAAATATTGCATATTGCTTGCATATGTCAATAAAAATACCGAATATTGCGCGATTTTTATTAGAAGTCTGGTATTAGTGGACTTTTGATAGCTAAATTTAAAGGATAAAGAATTGTTGATTGACAATAAAAAGGTATTTACATAATAAATAGGATTTAGTTACTATGATGTATGATTTGGAAATGATGAAACAATTTTATGTTTCATATAACGGTAAAGTACAGGATACACGAAAAAAATTAGGTAGGGCATTGACTTTGGCAGAAAAGATTTTGTATAGTCATCTCTACGATGCTAATTCCATCAAGTGTTTTGAGAGAGGTGTGGACTATGTGAATTTTCGTCCTGACAGAGTTGCAATGCAGGATGCCACCGCGCAAATGGCATTGCTTCAGTTTATGAATGCCGGTAAGAATGTTTCTGCTGTACCAGCAACTGTACATTGCGATCATCTTATACAGGCATATAAAGGCGCTTCTGTTGATTTGCCTGTAGCACAGACAACCAACAAGGAAGTATATGATTTTCTGAAGAGTGTAGCATCGAAATATGGAATCGGTTTCTGGAAGCCGGGAGCAGGAATCATACATCAGGTCGTTTTGGAAAATTATGCTTTCCCGGGAGGAATGATGGTAGGTACTGATTCACATACACCGAATGCCGGCGGTCTTGGAATGATTGCCATTGGTGTCGGAGGTGCCGATGCCGTTGACGTGATGACCGGTATGGAATGGGAATTGAAGATGCCGAGAATAATAGGTGTACACCTTAAAGGAAAATTGAACGGATGGGCAGCACCAAAGGATGTTATCCTAAAGCTGGCCGGCATACTGACTGTCAAGGGTGGTACAAACGCCATAATAGAGTACTTCGGGGAAGGTACTTCTTCAATTTCGGCTACTGGAAAGGCTACTATCTGTAATATGGGAGCCGAGGTAGGAGCGACTACATCTGTTTTTCCTTTCGATTATGAAATAGTTGAATATCTCAAAGCTACAGGACGTGAGGAAGTAGCCGATATGGCTCTAAAAGTAGCTGACGACCTGAAAGCAGATAATGAGGTTCTGTCATCGCCTGAAAAGTATTATGATAAGGTAATTGAAATAGATTTGTCTGCATTGGAACCGTATCTTAATGGTCCGTTTACACCGGATGCGGCGTGTCCGTTATCTGAGTTCAAGGACAAGGTCATTGCAAACGGTTATCCTCAACGTATGGAAGTTGGGCTTATCGGTTCATGTACCAACTCTTCATATCAGGATTTGGGAAGGGCTGCTTCGTTAGTTAGACAGTTGAAGGACAAAGGTCTGAAGATGGCATCACCATTGTTGGTCAATCCTGGTTCGGAACTAGTGTACTGTACATCAAAGCGTGACGGTATGATTGCTGATTTTGAGGAAGCAGGTGCCGTGATAATGACAAATGCCTGCGGTCCTTGCATCGGTCAGTGGAAACGTGAGACAGATGATCCTACAAGACCGAATTCCATTGTGACTTCGTTCAACAGAAACTTTGCAAAGCGTGCGGACGGTAACCCTAATACACATGCTTTTGTAGCATCACCGGAGATTGCTACAGCATTTGCTATAGCAGGAGACCTGTGCTTTAATCCTATGACAGATACTCTGATAAACGATAAAGGCGAGCAGGTGAAACTGGATGCCCCTACTGGTGACAAGCTCCCTGTGAAAGGATTTACAGTTGATGATAATGGTTATGTAGCTCCTTCGGCTGACGGATGTAATATTGAAGTTATCATTGATCCGAAATCAGAACGCCTGCAGAAACTTCAGCCGTTTGCTCCATGGGATGGTAAGGATTTATTGGATATGCCTCTGCTTATCAAGACCAAAGGCAAGTGTACCACAGACCATATCTCAATGGCAGGTCCATGGCTTCGATTCCGCGGACATCTGGAAAATATCTCCAAGAATATGCTGATGGGAGCTGTGAATGCATTCAATGGTGAGACGAATAAGGTTTGGAACTCAGCGGACGGCAGTTATGGCGAAGTATCAGCTGTAGCCGGCGGATATAAGGCTAAGGGTATTTCATCAATTGTAGTGGCAGAAGAAAACTATGGTGAAGGTTCAAGCCGTGAACATGCTGCCATGGAACCTAGATTCCTCAACGTAAAGGTTATCCTTGCAAAGAGTTTCGCACGTATCCACGAAACAAATCTGAAGAAACAAGGTATGCTTGCGCTGACTTTTGCCGATAAGGATGACTATGACAAAGTGCAGGAACATGACAAGATTTCAATCGTTGGGCTTGAATCATTCGCGCCTGGACGTAATCTGAAAGTGGTATTAACTCATGAAGACGGTACTCAGGATTCTTTCGAGGCCGTGCATACATATAATGAAATGCAGATTGAATGGTTCAAGGCCGGTTCTGCGCTTAATACATTTAGAAAATAACAATCAATATACAACTAATATAGGAGAAACTAGACAATGAGTAAAGTTCGTATGGAAGAAGGTAAACTTGTAGTACCTTCAAATGTTACTATACCTTTTATTGAAGGAGATGGTGTAGGAGCTGAGATAACTCCGGCTTGCCAGAAAATTGTAAATGAAGCAGTAAAGTTAGCTTACAAAGGTGAGCGCTCTATAGAATGGATGGAAGTCCTGGCCGGAGAAAAGGCTTATAAACAGGTTGGAGAGTGGCTTCCGCAATCTACAATGGATGTATTCAGAGAATATCTGATAGGAATCAAAGGTCCGCTTACTACACCTGTAGGAGGCGGAATACGTTCGCTCAACGTGGCATTGCGCCAGACATTGGACTTGTATGTTTGTCTGCGTCCTGTAAGATGGTTTAAGGGTGTAGTATCTCCTTTGAAAGAGCCTCAGAAAGTTGACATGTGTATTTTCAGAGAGAATACAGAAGATATATATGCCGGAATAGAATGGGAACAGGGTACTCCTGAAGCAAAGAAATTCTATGATTTCCTTTACAATGAGATGAAAGTTACCAAGGTGAGATTCCCTGAAACTTCTTCTTTTGGAGTAAAGCCTGTTTCAGTAGAAGGTACAAAACGTCTTGTTCGCTCTGCCATACAATATGCCTTGGATCATAAGCTTCCGTCGGTAACACTTGTTCATAAGGGAAACATCATGAAGTTCACCGAAGGCGGTTTCAAGAAATGGGGATATGAAGTGGCTGAAACTGAGTTTGCAGAACAGACATTCACCATGAACTATTATCAGCAGTTGAAGAAAGATTTGGGAGAAGAATCTGCAAAGGCTGCCATGGCTGAGGCTATCAACAAGGGAAAAGTAATAATAAAAGACTGTATTGCCGATGCTTTCCTTCAGAATACATTGCTGAAACCGGAAGACTATTCTGTTATCGCAACTCTGAATCTTAACGGTGACTATGTATCAGACCAGCTGGCAGCTATGGTAGGCGGTATAGGTATCGCTCCGGGAGCAAATATAAACTACAATAGCGGTCATGCCATTTTTGAGGCTACCCACGGAACAGCACCTGATATAGCTGGTAAGAATATGGTCAATCCATGTTCTCTACTTCTGTCGTCCGTAATGATGCTTGAGTATCTGGGATGGCAGGAAGCAGCCGACCTTATAACATCTGCCCTTGAACAGGTTTTTGAAAATTCTGAGGCAACTATTGATTTGGCTAGATTTATGCCGGACGGTAAAGTATTGAGTACAGAAGAGTTTACTGAAAGAATAATACAAAGTCTTTAATTCAACTATAACGAACTGAACATGAAAAAAGAATATATAGTTTACAAACTTTCCGAATGTGCTAAACAGGCGTGCAGAATAGACAACAGTTTATTTACGAGTTTTAATGTTAAGCGCGGACTTCGTAATGAAGACGGAACAGGTGTGCTTGTAGGACTAACCAAGATAGGAAACGTAGTGGGATATGAGAAAACGGAAGAAGGCCTGAAACCTATTCCGGGTAAACTCTTCTATAGGGGGTATGATTTGGATGATATTGTTCATGCTCTTTTGAAAGAGAAACGTTTCGGCTTCGAAGAGGTTGCATATTTGCTTTTGTCGGGCGAGCTTCCTGACAAGGAACAGCTGGCTTCTTTCAAGGAACTGATAAACGACAATATGCCGCTTGACAAGAAGACTACAATGAATATCATCGACCTGGAAGGTCATAACATAATGAATATCCTGGCCCGTAGTGTTCTGGAAATGTACACATTCGACCCTAATCCGGATGACATCTCTCGCGACAATCTTATGCGTCAGTCTATCGAACTTATCTCAAAGTTCCCAACAGTCATAGCATACGCATATAGCATCTACCGTCACAGTACACACGGACGCTCATTGCATATCCGCTATCCGGATGAGAAACTCTCGTTGGCAGAGAATTTTCTTTACATGATTAAGAAAGATTACACTCCTCTTGAGGCACGTATGCTTGACCTTCTGCTTGTCCTTCAGGCTGAGCACGGTGGTGGTAACAACTCTACATTCACTGTCAGGGTTACAAGTTCTACACGCACAGATACATATTCAAGTATCGCAGCGGGAATCGGTTCACTAAAAGGTTCATTGCATGGTGGAGCAAACATTCAGGTAGTAAAAATGTTCCATCATCTGAAAGAAGCCATTTCAGACTGGACAAATGTTGACGAGATAGATACTTACCTAACCCGTATGCTGAATAAAGAGGCTTACGACAAGAGTGGTCTTATCTATGGTATAGGCCATGCCGTATATACCATTTCCGATCCCCGTGCAGTTCTTCTGAAAGAGTTGGCTAGTGAACTTGTGGCTGAAAAGGGCTGTGAAAAAGAATTTGCCTTTCTGGAATTGATAGAAAAGCGTGCCATTGCTTGTTTCAAGAAAGTTAAGGGAGACAAGAAGAAAGTATGCTCTAATGTTGACTTCTATTCAGGATTTATATATGAGATGATGGGATTGCCTCATGAGATTTATACTCCTCTGTTTGCTATGGCGAGAATCGTCGGTTGGACGGCTCACCGCATCGAGGAATTGCATTTCGATGGTCGTCGTATCATCCGTCCTGCATACAAGAACGTACTTAATGAGGTACCTTACAAACCTATATCAGAAAGATAATAGTTAATAATGAAATAATTGATTGGTGAAAACTGCCGGCTGGTTCGTTCTGAACCGGTCGGCTGTTTGGTTATTGTTAAACTTTAAGGCATATTCCCACACCCTTCAGTACATTCAGTGATACATCTGTGTCTTTAGAAAGATATTTTCTGAGTTTCGTTATGAAAACATCAAGGCTTCTGGATGAATAGAAATCAGAATTACCCCAGATTTCATTAAGGATGTTTTCCCTGCTTACAACTTTCCCTTTTTCGCGGCAAAGCATTTCAAGTATTTTGCTTTCCTTGGCTGTCAGGTTGTGTTGTTCATTTTCGAATATTAGCAGGTTCTGTGTCGGGTCGAAACTGTATTTGCCTATTGTAAATATAGTATCTTCATCATTGCCAGCAGGACTTTCTGCCTGAGTGTTATGCCTCATTCTTAATACTGCCTGAATGTGTGCGTCAAGTTCCTCTGGAAGGAAAGGCTTCTTTATATAGAAATCGGCTCCGGCCTGATATCCGTTTATTACATCGCGGGCCGTAGTAAGACCGGTAATAAAAATTATGGCTAATGACGGATGATTCTTTCTGATATGCTGTACCATAGTCACTCCGTCCATTACAGGCATTTCCACGTCCGAAACTATTACATCGAAGTTTTCATTTATAAGCATATCCAATCCGTCTTTGCCGTTGGCGACGGATACTACCTCATAACCTCCAATCATCTGTTCCAGACTGCTTTTTAGTATGAAACTCAGATTTTTGTCATCTTCCACCAGTAATACTCTTGTCATCATTCATCAGTTTTTTATAGGTAAGGTTAATATGAATTCGCTGTATTCTCCTTCTATGCTGTTTAGCGAAACGCTGCCGTTCATAGCTGTTATGACTTTATATACGTAGTTCAGTCCAAGTCCGAAACCTGATACTTTATTGTCTTTTCTATATTCCAGTCCGCCACGTTGGAACTTCTCAAATATCCGTTTCTGTTCTTTCAGTGGAATACCCCATCCATCGTCTCGGACTTTTATCAGGATTGAACTTCCATGCTCTTCTGCTGTAAGTTTCACAGTCACTTTTTCGTCAGAGTATTTCAGGGAATTGTCTATCAGATTGCTTATAGCTTCTTTCAGATATTCCTTGTCTGCCATCAGGCTTGATGTGATACTGACATCTTTTATGAAAGAAACATTCTTGTCCGATTTAAGACTGAATTTCTGTATCAGTTCATCAAACATCGAGTTCAAATCTATTTCCTCGTTATTGAGTTTGAGCCTTGACTGCTCAAGCTTGGCTATTGTAAGTATCTTTTCTGCAAGATTCAGAAGATGCATACTCTCTTCTTTCAGTATGGAGAAATATTGCTTTTTCAGTGTCGGATTACTGTCCATCATACCACTTTCAAGTACATGACCGGCCATCGTGATAGTGTTTATCGGCGTTTTCATATCGTGAATCATGGCATATGTGAAGTCCTGTCTCAGCATGGCTATCTTGTTCTGTTTTATGATGATTTTTATCTGATAGATTATGCATCCGGCTACAAAACAGATAAGCAAAGCTGTAGCAATGAGCAGTACACTCATTTCGCGGATTGCTATCCAGTACGGATTTACGATAACAGCCTGTACGCATTCTGTCTTGCCCTTGTTAAGTGCTACGACTGAAGTCTTTATAGTCCTCATTGCATTTATTCCGGAAATCTTTTTTTCACCGTCAATAGGAATTCCTGTAGAATCTACCTTCATACAGTATAGCTCGGCATTATATCCTTCTTCTTTCATGTCAGCCTTGAAGATGGAGTCCAATAGTTGTATGGATACGTGCGACTGGTATAATGAATCGGCATAATTGTTCAGAAAGGATATCAGATGTTCTTTCAGAGTCTTGTCGCTGATGTTTTCGTCATAGTCCATGTTGGTTGACAGGTTTAAGGTCTTATCTTCACCGTATGATTCGGTTATGATACTGAGCCTTTCCAACACTTCGTTCAATACGGATTTGGGAAATATACGGTTTCCGGATTGAGTCAATTGCAGCTCTATCAGCTGATATGTTTTTACCAGCCATACACTTTGGATAATCACAATTACAAGCAATCCAAGAAATGTTATTATTTTGATATACTTTCCGTTCATATTTTGATATTTTGTCGCACAAAGATATAACAATAAATTAACAATATTGAATATGATAACAATAATATAACAAAAGCATAACAGCCGTATAACGTATTATGATGAGCGTTTTGGGTTACTTTGCATCACGAAAACAAATAACTATGTTTTATGAAAACTTTAGTGATTATTATCTCTTGCATGATTATATGCATAAACAATGTCATGTCGCAGAACGTGAACGGAAAAGTGGTCAATAGAAACCAGCAACCGGTTGAGGCTGTAACTGTAGTGATGCAGTCTGAAGACTCGGTGTTTGTGGATGCAGTGATAACAGATGCTCAGGGAAGGTTTGTGTTCGATACTGGTCTTAAGTCATTTCGACTGATATTCCAGCATATTCTTTACGAAACGGTTTCCAGAGATTTCAACGAACCGAATGTTGGTGTGATAACAATGAAGGAACAGAATTATAGTCTTGATGAAGTAGTGATAAAAGGAGAACGTCCTTTGGTGAAGGCAGAAAACGGATTGCTGTCATATGATGTATCTGTAATAGCAGAAAAATCATCGGTAAGCAATGCCTACGAGGCTGTAACACGTCTGCCCGGAGTGATGGAACAGGATGGCGGATTGCAGCTCGTTGGAGCAGGTAGCCCAACCATAATATTGAACGGACGCCCATCGTCCATGACTGCCGAACAGTTGGTAAATCTTCTGAAGAATACTCCTGTTTCGAATGTAGAGAAAGCGGAAGTAATGTACAGTGCTCCTGCAAAATATCGTGTAAGGGGAGCAGTTATAAATATCGTATTGAAAAAGAACAAGCCTGAAGAGCCTTTGTTGCGTGGTGAAGTAGGGGGTAACTTCACTCAGGGTATATATTCACGAGGTGGAGGTAATATGAGTATGTCCTTTTCCGGTGAGAAACTGTCGGCAGATATACTTTATTCCGCAGATTATTCAAAAATCAGGTCTTCAAACGATTTTATCTCACATCATACATTAGGCGATAAAGTGTATGATATATCACAGTATAATACCGGTAATCGACAGAGGCTTACTCATAATATGCGCGCTTCCATTGATTATAGAATAACTGATGATGATAATCTGAGTGTGGCATATACATCGGCTATAAGTCCAAATAGTAAATCTACAGAAAATTCTAATGGTACTCTCTCCGAATCTTCAAATATAAGGACGGGAGATGAACAGATGCATAACTTCAGCGCTGATTATACTTCAAGATGGGGTACGAATGTAGGTATGGATTATACTTACTATGCTTATCCTAGTGTGCAGAACTTTAATGATAAGTCGTCTCTCAAAGAGCAGAAATTTATTCTCAACAGCAGTCAGTATGTAAACCGTTGGAATGTATATGCAGGTCAGACTCACGCATTACCAAAGGGATGGAGCGTAAATTATGGTATCAACTTCTCATTTGCCAATGAAAAAAGCTTACAGAAATATACACCTGCAGACGGAACTGATATGTCAGATATGAATTCATCATCAAATCTTGAAGAAAAGACTTATAATTTTTATGGAGGTTTTGAAAAGTCATTTAATGAAAAACTTTCCTTATCCATGTCGCTTGCCGGAGAATACTATAGACTTGCCGATTATACAGACTGGTCTGTATATCCCACAATGCAGTTAAGTTATGTTCCTTCTGCTGCACACATCTTTCAATTGTCTTTCTCTTCCGACAAGACATATCCTGATTACTGGGATATACAGAATTCTGTAAGCTATCTGAACGGATATTCAAAAGTGTTGGGAAATCCGCAATTGCGTCCTTCTACTGATTATATTGCAGACCTAACTTATGTGCTTAAAAGCAAATATATGTTCAGTGTATATTATACCCATATAAAGGGCCTTTTCGGACAGTTGGCATATCAGAGTCCTGACGAACTGGTCATGATATATCAGTCTGTAAACTATGACTATCAGAGGAACTACGGAATATCTGCAATAATACCATTTACAATAGGAAGTTTTTGGAATTCGCGTATCACACTTGATGGTTCCTACTTTAGGCATGTATGTCGTGATTATCATGGTATAGGCTTCGACAACTCCGTATGGCGAGGAGTCGCTATGATTAACAATACATTTACTTTGTCCTCCAAGCCATCCATCAGTCTGGAGTTGAATGCTATGTATGTCAGTCCGTCAATTCAAGGCAATTACGATCTGTCTTCAATATGGAAAGTGGATGCCGGCTTGAAATGGATATTTGCAAACAGGAATGCTGAGTTTCGCCTGACAGGTAATGACCTGTTTAATACAGCTACGCCGAATGCAACCGTAAATGACAGAGGACAACGCTTTGAAATAATACAGCATGCAGACAGCCGTTACGTTTCGCTGTCGTTTACATACAGGTTTGGCGGATTTAAATCTAAGGAACGCAAGAAGGTTGACACTTCAAGGTTTGGATATTAATAAAAAAAGGACTGGCTTCCCTAAAAGAAAGTCAGTCCTAAATTTATATCATGGATATATCATTTTGTGATAATCTGTTTAGCCCATTCTTCAGCCTGTTTGCTTCCTCTGTTGAACAAGCGGCCTTCTTTCCAATCCACTTCTGGATACAGCTTCTTCAGTTGTTTAACACTGTTGTTGATGGAGCTTCCGCCTGATGTAGCAAAAGGAATAACCGTCTTGCCGGAAAGATTATACTTCTCTATGAATGTATTTACCGGACGCGGACATAAATCCCACCAGATAGGGTAGCCTATAAATACAGTGTCGTAGTTATTCATATTAACAGTTTCACCACCAAGTTCAGGTCGTGAATTGTCGTCATTCATTTCTATTGAACTTCTGCTGTTTTTGTCTCTCCAGTCAAGGTCGGCAGAAGAATATGCTTTCTTTGGAGTAATTTTGTACAGTGTTCCACCGGTAGCTTTTGAAATTGATTTGGCAACGCTTTCGGTGTTTCCCGTACATGAAAAATAAGCCACAAGGATTTTAGTTTCCGCATTATCCTTCTTTTGCTGTGCGTTTGACTGGCTGTTCAAGCAAAAAAGACTCATAATTATCAGTATTAAAGTTCTCATGTTATTTCAGTTTTGAATAATCTTTGTCATTTACCGGTTCCAGCCATTCGTTACTGCATTCTTCACCCGGAATTTCCATAGCAAGATGTGAGAACCAGCTGTCAGGAGCGGCTCCATGCCAATGCTTGACTCCGGTCGGAATATATATAACGTCGCCCGGATTCATTTCTATTGGTTCTTTACCCCATTCCTGATAGTAGCCACGTCCGCCTACGCAGATAAGAGTCTGTCCTCCACCTTTATTGGCTTTATGGATATGCCAGTTATTACGGCATCCAGGCTCAAATGTTACATTGGCAACGGGAACTCCTTCTGCAACTATAGGAGCCAGATAGCTTTGACCTACGAAATATTTAGCGTATGCATCGTTAGGTTTGCCTACAGGGAAGATAATTGTCTGAGCGTATGCGTCGAGTGATGTGCTTGCTATACTGTCCGCATTCTCAGTCCATACTTCTTTTGCTATACGGAATGCAGCCCATGCTTTAGGCCAGCCTGCATAGAATGCTGCATGAGTAAGTATTTCCGCAATTTCAGTTTTAGTCACTCCGTTCTTTTTTGCGAACTCAAGATGGTGTCTGAATGATGAGTCAGTCAGACCTTGCGACATAAGTGCAACAACGGTAACGATTGAGCGGTCGCGCATGGGAAGCAAGTCATTGCGGCTCCATACTTCACCAAAAAGGATATTGTCGTTCAAATGTGCGAATTCCGGAGCAAATTCTCCTAATACATCATGTCCTGCAGTTTGCTGGACTTTTACCTGTGATTTAGCCATATTCGGAAAAATTAAAATTGATAATGTAATCAGCAATAGTAAATTAGTTTTCATTTGATACGGGTTTTTGTAATGAATAAAATTATATGTATGATTTATCAATCAAGTTCAATTAATTCATATTTCTGACTCCCCATTCCAAGTGCTTCAGCATGATCCAGAGTATGCATGCCATGACGTGAATCAATACGTTCAATCAAGTGTTTTTTACCATGGTCTTTTGAGGAACGTACCAGATCTGTACATGCACGGTCTAATGCAACCGGGTCAAGAGATGCCAGAATACCTATATCACCCATTTTAGGATCTTCCGGTGAAGAATCACAGTCGCAGTCAACAGAAAGATTGTTAGCTACACTTATGTAGAGTATATTTTCTCCGCAGTGGTCTGCTATTGCTTTTGCAGCTTCAGCCATTGATTCCAGGAAATCATCCTGTTTCGGGTTGCCCCAACTTGTGGTACTTTCTCCAGCAGAATGTATCAATCTTTTACCATTGGACGATGCAATTCCTATAGACATGTTTTTGATTGCACCACCGAATCCTCCCATGGCATGTCCTTTGAAATGAGAGAGGATTATTGTGAAATCATAATTGAGAAAGTTCTTGCCGACAATATCTTTTGTGAGATGCTTTCCGCCTTTTACTGGAAGTTCAGTTTCTCCTTCGGCATCCATGATGTCAACATTCGCGATTGCGGTGAAACCATGATCGGCAGCGGCTTTCAGATGACTTTTTGTATTGGAACGTCCGCCGCCATACGCAGTATTGCATTCTACGATTGTTCCGTTAACTTTCTGTACCAGTCCTTTTATAAGTTCCGGCTGCAAAAAATTATGACCGCCTGGTTCTCCGGTAGAAAGCTTGACAGCTACATTACCTTTAGCTTCGCGTCCTAATGCCTCATAGATTTTAATAAGATTCCCGGATGAGATATTCTTGTACCAGTAAACTTTAGGGGTATCAGTCGTTTCCGTATTGGCTGATTCCTGCACTTTTGGCGAATGTCCGCAACTTGGGGCTACGAAAGCGATTGCCAAAATAATTGTTAGAAAGATCTTTTTCATATCTTTAAGTATTTGTAGATTGTTTAGAAATTGATATTCACACCACCCATAACTGTTGCTTTAGGCATAGGGTAACCGGCATTGATTTCATATTTTTGTGCAAGCAGGTTCTCTCCGCGCACCCAGATGTCGAGCCATTTTGTAGCATGGAAAGAAGCTCTTATATTCCACAGGACGAAGTCTTCCGTTTTCACAGGGTCGGTCTGTGTATATAGTCCTGCTATGTACTGTATGCCTGTTGATATGTTCCAGCGTCCGCATGAAAAGTTTGCTCCTCCGTAAAGCTTATGTTCCGGTGCGGCAATCACAGGCTCTTTCATGTGCAGATAACTGTAGTTTCCGTCAACTGACCATTGTCTGTTTATGCGGTATGCGGCCTGTACTTCGATACCTGTATTGTCTATCTCGCCAGAATTCTGGTTCAGCATTCCGCTACCGTTTGGATTAGGTAGTGTCATAATCAGGTTCTTGCCGTCTATATAGAAGAGATTTACTCCATAACTAAATTGTCCGTTCATCAGTCGTTGCGAGAATGCAAGTTCGTAAGTCCACATAGACTCGGGTTTCAAATCAGGATTCTGCGGTGGAAACATATACATTTCCCTAAGGATAGGGTAGCGGAATCCTTTTGACGCAGATGCTTTCAGTTCCATGGCGTGAGGAAGATGGAAAGCCAATCCTGCCTGTGGCACCCATTCTGTTCCTATGCGTGAATGATGGTCGGCACGGATACCCACATTCAGTGTGATAAAGGAATTTATATCCTGACGCACATCTATATATCCGGCAAATTCATTTTCCTGCTTGTCAACCAGATCGGATGTAGTTCCTGCCTTTTCACCACTGATATACTCATTCCATGCATGGCCTCCATAGTTGAACCAGTCGAATCCGGCTGTGATGCGGTTGCCTTTGAAGAACTGCATACTTTGATAAACAGATACTCCCATCATCTTGTCGAATGACAGGAAGCGGTCGTCCTGCGGCCCTTCTCCCTCAGATGGTGTATAACCGTCATTAATCCAGTGGTCTCCCCAGTTGTAAAAGAAACTTACCGCTCCTGAGGTCTTGTCGTAATTGTTTTCAATGGCAAATGAAGTCATTCCGCGTGTAATTCTCTGGTCTCCATCCAGAAGTGGAGAACTCACAGGTCCAGGGTATGAAGCGTTGAAGTGGGTAATGTTTACGTCTCCTCTAAGATTCCAGTTGTTTGTCATTTCATAACCCAATTTCGAATATCCGCCGTATTGTTCGAAATTCATATCGGCACGGTGTCCGTCAGTGCGGTTGTACGAACCTGATATTACGCTGGAAAATCGTCCTTTACGTACACGGTTTGTAAGTTCCGTCTCAAGTGTATTGTATGAGCCATAACCTGCATGGAGGTTTGTGTTTACTCCGTCTTCCTGCATTTTGCGTGTTACGATATTAACTACACCTCCCATAGCGTTGGAACCGTAAAGCACTGAAGCCGGACCTCTCAATACCTCTACACGTTCTGCGAGGAATGACTGGTAGGCATCTGATATCGGATGTCCGAAGATACCGGCATATTGCGGATGACCGTCAATCATCACCATCAGTCGTCCTGAACCACCGCTCAGTCCACGCAACGAAATACCTCCCGCAGCACCGTTTGACACTCCATATCCCATAATGCCACGTGACGTTACGAAAAGTCCCGGAACCTGTTCGGTAAGTACTGGCAGTAGAGAAGGCTGCATGGCACTTTCTATACGGTCACGACCTACCACAGATACCGTCTGCGACAGATGACGTACATCCGTTTCGCTACGGCTTCCTGTCACTACCACTTCATTGATGTTATAAACCCGTGTGGAGTCGATTATGATTTGTGCCGACAGACTGAGTGGGGTAAATAATGCAATGTAAAATATATTTCTTTTTATATTGGGGATTATTGTTCTCATGAAATATTCTGTTCAGTTTCTATAAATTATGTCTCTATAATTTTTAAATTTGTTTTGATGCTACAAAGTTATCATACATATAGTATAAATACGTATATCTATTACTGCATTATTTACCCAAATTACAGATATTTGTATTTTCCTTTTATCTCCATCCCATGAACATGCGTACGGTATCGGCATCATGATGGTCGAAGAAAAGACTTTTTCCTGTGTCCAGTCCAGCTATATTTCCCATGTCTTCCTGTGACAGTGAAAAATCGAAAATTTCAATATTTTCTTTCATACGTTCGATATGAGTAGATTTCGGTATGATGATAACTCCACGTTGTATTAGCCATCTTAATGCTACCTGTGCAATGCTTTTTCCATACTTTGCTCCAATATTGGCTAATATCGTATTATTAAAGAAATTGTTGCGTCCTTCAGCAAGCGGTCCCCATGACATGATTCTAGTACCGAATTCCTCCATGATTTTCTGTGCTTCAATCTGTTGGTCGAAGACATGCGTCTCCACCTGATTCACAGCCGGTATTATTTCCATGTTACTGGCTATATCTATAAAGTGATCAGGATAGAAATTACTTACACCGATAGCTCTGAGTTTACCTTCCTTGTATGCTTTTTCAAGTGCCCGATATGCTCCGTAGCGGTCACAAAACGGCTGATGCAGTAGCATCAAATCAATATAATCTGTTTGTAGTTTCTTTAAACTTTCGTCTATTGATTTGCGTGCATTCTCGTAGCCGTAATTTGATATCCAAACTTTGCTTACAATGAAAATTTCATTTCGTTTTATTCCGCTGTTTTTAACTGCTTTTCCTACACCTTCTTCGTTATGGTATGCTTGTGCCGTATCAATCATACGGTAGCCACATTCCAAAGCGTTGCTCACACAACGTTCACATTCTGAAGGAGAGACCTGATATACTCCATAACCAATCTGTGGCATTTCGACGCCATTGTTTAATCTTACTGTTTTCATATTTTCAGTTTTAATTTATTTTGATAATTTTGTTCTTTGTGCAAAGATAGATACATGGTAATATAGGACTTAAACAAAAAATGCGGATATAATTACCATTTTTACAGTTCTTGCTAGTAATTGGAGGATATTTATATGGAAGAAAATAAAGAAATATTCGTAGCCCATAGACTTGGAGAAATAAAAACAGATTCGGACGAGGAGTATCTTGCCCATATGCTTTGTTTGGAAGGGACATGTAAGTACCGTTTCAACAGGCAGGATTTTGAATTGCATGCAGGCGATCTGTCCATAATACGCAAGCGTAAAATGATAGAAAAGATAGAAGCATCAGATGATTTCCGATGCAGAATTATTTATGTAAAACCGGAATTTGTGACTCTATGCACTCCGCAGAGTAATTATGGAACTAAGGGACAGTTGGCCTTGTTTCTGAATCCTGTGATGCACTTAAATCGTGAGCAACAGGATATATGTCTTCGTGATTTTGAACTGCTTGAGCAAAGGATAAACGACACAAGTCATCGTTTTTATCGTGAGACGGTTATTAATGCGATGCGGATGGCAATTCTTGATTTTTTTGATTTCCATGCACGTATTTATGGTGAGAATGATATTACCACACAAAATGCATCCATTATGAATAGATTCCTGAAGATGCTGGAGGACGGAGCATACCGCGAGCACAGAGAGGTGACATATTATGCGGATTGCCTTTGTGTCACATCAAAATACCTGTCCGAAGTTTCAAAGAAGGTTAGCGGATACGGAGCCAATTATTGGATCAATAATTATACCATACTTGATATAACTCGTCTGCTTCGCGATAAATCTCTTTCGCTAGTACAGATATCAGATATGTTCGGGTTTTCATCTATGGCCTATTTCAGCCGTTATGTACAACAATATTCAGGTATAAAGCCTTCTGATTACAGAGAGTGATGGGCATGATTAAGTGCTAAATGTCATTCCTTTTCTGTTTTACATACTCTGTCGGGGAACATCCGCAACATTTCTTGAATAATCTGCTAAGGTGTTGAGGATAGTCAAATCCCAGATTATATGCTACTTGTGATGCAGTTGCTCCGCTTATAAGTTCATTTTTGGCACGTTGAATAATGTATTGCCTGATATGGTTGCTTGCTGTATCGCCTGTAGTCTTTTTTATAAGGTCTCCAAAGTAGTTTGACGACATACATAATTCATTTGCGCAATACTGCACAGTGGGTAATCCGAGTGTAAACTGTATTCCTTTTTCATAATAATCCTGTAACAGGGAATTGAATCGCATCAGTATATCTGAATTTTCCAGCTTTCTGGTCAGGAACTGGCGATTGTAGAAACGTTGGCAGAAATTAAGCATCAGTTCTATGTAGCCCACTATAATTGCATTCTGTTGTTCATCGTGTTTTTTTGATAACTCATCTCTCATTTGGTGCATTAATGACACCAAAATGTCATGTTCCTCTTCTGACATATGTAGAGCCTCGTTTATTCGGTAATCGAAAAATGTATAATTCTTTATAGTCTTTTCCAGTGCTGAACCTTGTAGTATATCAGGATGGAAAAGCAGTGCCCATCCGGTCAGCATAACCTGTTCACCGTTGTCTTCCTTTCCTCCAATCTGCCCCGGAGCGACACAAATTACAGTACCTTTCTTGTAGTCATACTTGCCACACCCGTATGTCAAGTCTATTTCTGCTTCATCATGAAAGAATATTCCGTAAACACTGTAGTTGGCCAGACAATGACGTATAGGGGAGACTTCCTTGTAGTCAATTACACAAACCTGTGGGTGTTGGCTTTCATAACCAAGCCAGTTACAATAATCGTTTACATTTTTTACTTTCAGAATTTTGCTCATTGTGCTATGCTTTTATCCATGTCACGGCAAAAATAAAACTTTTCACTTAATCTTAAAACTCAATAGTGGCATTATCAGTAAAAATGATACAAATGTCCCACTTATTGTTACTTCATTGTTATCTGGGGCAAGTAACTTTGTGATATCAAAAAAACAGTGAAAAATGGATAGGCAAATCATCATTTCTCCCCAATTATTTGAAGACGAGGTCGTTTGTTTTATTGCAGACCGTTATCACATTAATCCACAAACACTTTTGCAGCTTTTTCTGACGCAGAATGGAATTATAAAAGATACAGATAATGTGGAATGTGAACTACAACTTGAAGATAATGAAATAGAAATATTACGTGGTTTGACAGGTTTTGATAATAGTAATTAATAATGGTTTATAGAATATGGACAGAAGAAATTTTTTGAAACTATCATCTGTGGCAGTATTATCTACCGCAGGTTCTTTGACTGGCATATCTAAGGTGATAGCCGATGGTACTTCTGAGTCTGAGAATGTAGATAAAGATATAAATGAAGTATCTTCCGGAAGTATAGAACGTAGAAAACTCGGAGGAATAGAAGTATCTGCAATAGGTCTAGGATGTCTGCCAATGGTTGGTTATTATGGTGGTAAGTATGAAAAGAAAGATATGATATCTCTTATCCGCCATGCTTATGATATGGGAGTAACGTTCTTTGATACGGCAGAGGTTTATGGGCCATATACCAGTGAGACATGGGTGGGCGAGGCTTTAGCTCCTTTTCGTGACAAGGTGAAAATTGGAACGAAATTTGGTTTCGGAGTTGAAGAAGGTAAACCGACAGCTTTAAACAGTAGGCCGGAGCATATTCGCAGAGCTGTGGAGGGCTCGTTAAAGCGTTTGCGTACTGATTATATTGATTTGTTGTACCAACATCGTGTTGATCCTGAAGTTCCAATGGAAGAAGTTGCAGGAGTGGTTAAAGATTTAATGCAAGAAGGGAAAGTTTTAAATTGGGGCTTGTCTGAAGCCAGTGCCAGATCTATCAGAAAGGCTCATGCTGTTTGTCCGTTATCAGCAGTTCAGAGTGAATATGCTATCTGGTGGCGTGAGCCTGAAACTAAGATATTTCCTACACTTGAAGAGTTGGGTATTGGTTTTGTGCCATACTGTCCGTTGGGACGGGCGTTTCTAACTGGTGTGATAAACGAAAACAGCACTTTTCATAAAGGAGACCGTAGATGGAATTTACCGCAGTTCACTCCCGAAGCTTTAAAACATAATATGCCACTAGTGAAGCTAATTCGTAAGTGGGCTATGCGAAAGAATATGACTCCGGCACAATTTGCCCTTGCGTGGATGTTGTCGCGTAAATCGTGGATAGTTCCTATTCCCGGTACAACAAACCCTCAACACCTGGATGATTTACTTGGAGCTGGAACAGTACGTCTGGCTGCATGGGAAGTTGAGGAGTTTGATCGTGAATATGCAAAGATAGACCTTATGGGACATCGTGCAGATCCGTTTACTGAAAGTCAGATAGATAAATAATGACGATGCAAGGCTTCGGTATTTTTTAGTTATCATATAATAATCGGTATTTTTTTAAGATTTAAAAGTTAAAAAATGAAGATATTATTTTGTCGTTTGTTGTTTCCTTTATTTATGCTTCTGAGTGTAAAATCCGAAGCACAGGAGAAGAGTATAAATATATGTGATTCTTATTATATGGAAAAACAAATTATATGTCACAAATTGCCGATGGAGGCAGACGGCATAGTCCGTCTATCGAAAATAGAGGTATATCCGGAATTCCTTGATGAATATATTAAATATGCTGTAGAAGTAGGGGAGATTTCCTTGCTTACTGAACCCGGGGTGTTGACTATGTATGCTGTGAGTGAAAAAGATAATCCTTGCAAGGTTACCATTCTTGAAACCTATGCAAGTAAAGCCGCTTATGAACAGCATATAGCTTCAGAACACTTTCAGAAGTACAAGCAAGGAACACTCCACATGGTAAAAAGTCTTTTACTTTCCGACCAGATACCTCTTAATCCGAATAGTCATATCGATAATGTTATCCGGCGGCTGTATTAATGTTCCATTTTCCAACCGTTATCATTATGATATACCATCAGTATGCCCATTCCTCCGTCTATCGTGAGGTTTGTTCCGTTGATGAAACTGTTCTTTTCGTCGCACAGGAACATAACGGCTCTGGCAATATCTTCAGGCTCGCCTATGCGCTGTGACGGATGTTGCATGATGTCGGCTTCCGAGTAATTAGGAACTTCTGTATCCTTGTGGAAACGTGCGGTCTCAATCCATCCTGGAGCAATGGAGTTCACTCTTGCTATACCGCTGAGGCTTACAGCGAGAGCATGAGTAAGTGCTGTTATACCGCCCTTGGCCGCAGTATAGCTTTCTGTATCGGCTTGCGACTGGAATGCCCTGCTTGAAGATATGTTGACGATGGACGCACCTTTGGAGAAATGTTCCTTGAATAATACAGTCAGCCAGTAAGGGGCAGCCACACCGACTTTCTGCACATACATGAAATCTTCGTATGAGCATCCGCTTAATATACCTCCGTTCATCAGACATGCATTGTTTATAAGGAAGTCAATTCTCTCTTCTTTTGACAATACCCATGCGGCAAAACTTTCCAGTACTTCTTTCTCTGAAATATCCCCTTTGTAGCAGAATATATTTTCGTCAGTATCGTGGTCAATGTCTCTGTCTATAACATATACTCTGGCACCTTCTTTACTGAAACTCTCAGCAATACATCTGCCTATACCGGCATTACCTCCGGTTACTATACATACCTTGTTGTCGAACTGCATATCTTTATGAAAAAAGACGATATTATCCGTTTTAAAAGATAATATCGCCGTTATCAGTTATTGTTTTAGAATTGGAATTTTTCAAGTTTCATAGCTGCAAGGCTCTCAATTTTTGGAACCAATGTAGTGAAGTGTACACTTTCTGAATGAGCTTTCAGAGAGGCCTCGTCTGTCCATGTTTCACAAATCATATAAACATCTTCACGTGTAGCGCTCTTGAAGAAATCGTATGCTATGCATCCTTCATCTTTCAATGATGCTGCTACCAGTTCTTTAGCTGTTTTTTCCACTTCTGCCTTGTTTTCTTCCGATACTTGGATAAATACATTTAATCTTAGCATAATCTTGTCTTTTTAGTTGTTTGTAAATTAATTATTATATCTGCATTTGCATTATATTCTTTATCTTCCCGGCATTATTGTAGGGTTGCCGCCCTGATTTTTAAATTTTGCGCTTCTTATTATCTCATAAAGAATACCTCCTACGTCCAGTCCTATTTTGGTCTTATTAAATTTGTAATAAGGTATTGCAATAGGGCGTGTGTCCCATCTTCCTCTCATAGGGTCATATATCCTTTCTGCACCGACTTCCATTCCCCATCTATCGTTGAACTCATAGCCTATGGTTCCTCCGAAACTGCTCATTTGAAATCCGTATGCACTGGCCGGAGCATATGAACCGAAAGCCCTGAAACTCAGTCTCTCATTCGGCCTGTAAATTACAGCTCCTGATGTTCCGAAAGACTGACCGGTACTGAACGGGAAATTAAACTTGGTAGCATTCAGTCCTGCCTGTATTTCCCAATAATCATTTATATTGTATTGGTACATCAGTGACGCTTCGTTTATTCTTCCAATCCCTGGCAGCGTTGATTGCGAACCGTAACCATACAGATTGGGAGCCATCATTCTGCCGGTACTGTAATCACCGTAGAACATAGGAGAGGGGTTCGTATGGTACGGCATGTAGAACGGGCGGCGCAACTTTATTTCCTGTATTTCCATCTGTTGTATTTCCGTTTCGGCTTTTACTTCAGGCTTTTTCATATCATTATTTACAGGTGACATTTCCAGGATGCCGAGACTTTCATTAGTTATGGCTCTCAGGCTGTCCTTTCTCAACTTTGAGTTGTCTTCCTGTGCATATATGCCTACCGAGAGAAGACAAAATGCAGATAGTATGATAATCCTGAATTTCATATACAGATGTTTTTACAAATGGATATAAAGTCTGATATTTTTATCAAAGTTAGGGAAACTTGTAATAATTACAAAACATCTTCTGCATCTTTATTATTTGTTTTTCGTTTTTTACAAATCTGCCAATAGTAAATACCGTTTAAATGGCATTTAAATGCTATTTAATGGTATTCCAGTAGTATTTGAAAATGTTTTGCAAAGAGATAAGTTGGCTAAAAACAAAGGTAGCACCCTGGTTGAGAGTGCTACCATCATATATATTATAATATTATTAGTCTATGCTTCTTTTGAGTCTTATTTTACAATCTTGGTCAGCAAAGTCTTTCCGTATGATTTACCTTTTGTGTCGTAAGCCTCAGACTTTACGAGTCCTACACCTTTAGCATACCATTCAGTGATTCTTAAGGTTGTAGTCTTCAATACAATCTTGGTACGTTTCAGATACGATATTTTAATACAGTCGAATTTACCTGCTGTAGTGCTTACTGTTTCATTACCCATATATGCGGCTCCGGAAATATTGATTTCGTTTTTCAGCATATTGAGAATAAGCTTATATGAACGGTTCGGCATAGATTCACCGGCTTTGGCATTATCAGACAATGTGAAAGAGTTGTCTCCATCAAACTTTTTGTCTTCCTGCAGAGCTGCTTTAGCTGTAGGACCGTACTTGGCAGGATCGGAGTCCGAAGCAATATAAAGTTCGTACATCAGATCTTCAGTACAAACGGTATTGTTACCGTCGTAGCTCCATTGTGTCAGTGAATAGGAAGTGTTGTTTTTAGTCTTGGTTGTCACTGTCTTGCTGTAATAATCAGCAAGAGTCTTACCGTCTTCATTTGTAACGTTCTTTACGGTGGTAGTTACATTAGAAATACTCTGGCCAGCTTCGTCATAGTTTACGTAATGCAGTTCCGTACCGTTCTTTGTGCAGAAATACTGTGCATTAGCCATTCCGCAGATGAGTAATGCACTGACGAATAATGCTGTTTTTTTCATAATAGAATTGTCTTTTATTTGTTTAAATAAATCAAGTTATATTCCAAATTGGCTGCGAACTTACAAAAAATATGATAAATCTTTTACTGACATGAAAGAAATGTATATTAAAAAATGAATATAAAGCAAAAAATCCTCAAAGTTATGAAGACTAAATGTAACAAATAATGTTTGTACTTTTTTTGTTGTGATATAAATTGATAAGTAAAAAGTATTCTCCATAAGATAATTCTGTGTAACTTTAACCACGGATGGATATATTACATCATTTGTTATTTTAGAACTTCTACAATGAAAAATATTATAGAAACCATCAGAAAGCATTATCCGGTGTCAGATCAGACAATTCAGGAACTGGAATCATATTTAACGCCTTGCCGTTTTCCGAAAAAATATCAGCTTATTAAGGGGGGCTTATATTGTAAGTATGCCTATTTCATAGAGAAAGGTATGTTGAGGGCATATTGGATCGTCGATGGGGAGGAATATACAACATCTTTTGGTGCGGAAGGCTGTATGGTTTTCAGTATGGATGAACTTTATTATAACAGAAAGAGTGAGGAATATGTTGAGACGCTGGAGGATGTGGAAGCATACAGAATAAATATATGTGATCTTAAAAGGCTTATGGAAACAAATCTTGAACTGTGCAATTGGGGAAGGATAATACATCAGAATGAGTACAGAAGATTGCACCGAAGCCATAAGGAGCGACTGGCTCTTCCGGCAAAAGAACGTTATGAGGAGTTTCGTAAGCAATTTCCCGAAGTATGTAAAAGGGTTAATCTGACATATATAGCATCGTATCTGGGGATAACCCTTTCTACACTCAGCAGATTGAGAAACGAAAAACCATAATTTGATTTAGGACAAATTTTTATTGGATGATACTGTGTATATTTGCGCATATTTACAGTAGCATTTAATATTATTATCAACATGACAGGAAATATTTCATCAGCCGCATTTTCCGATTCCAAGCCTCATTATGAACTCCTTGACGGACTGAGGGGAGTAGCAGCTCTGCTTGTAGTGTTTTATCATATTTTCGAGGGATTCTCTTTTGCAGGAGGAGGAACACTCATTACTACAATTAACCATGGTTATCTGGCAGTAGATTTCTTCTTCATTCTTTCTGGATTTGTTATCGGATATGCATACGATGACAGATGGAAAAAGAATATGACGCTGAAGAATTTTTTCAAGCGAAGGCTTATCCGACTTCACCCTATGATAATAATGGGAGCTGTAATAGGTTTCATAGCATTTTTCATTCAGGGAGGTGTGAAATGGGACGGGACTCATGTAGCTACATCTATGGCCATGCTGGCATTGTTGCTGACTATGTTCTTTATTCCTGCATATCCGGGAGCCGGGTATGATATTCGTGGTAATGGGGAGATGTTTCCTCTCAACGGACCAAGCTGGTCACTCTTTTTCGAATACATAGGCAATATTCTTTATGCTCTTTTCATTCATCGTCTTGGGAATAAGGCTTTGACAGTGTTGGTTGTTCTTCTCGGACTTGGACTTTCATGGTTCGCATTGTTTGATGTAGTGGGCTACGGGATGATAGGTGTAGGATGGACTCTTGACGGTCTGAACTTTTGGGGCGGTATGCTCAGGATGTTGTTCCCTTTCACTCTCGGTATGCTTATTTCAAGAAATTTCCGCAGTTTCAACATAAGGGGAGCATTCTGGATTTGTACTGTTGTACTGATTGCAATTTTCTGTGTTCCATATATTGAAGGAAAATCACCTGTATGTCTTAACGGAGTGTTCGAGATGATATGTATTGCAATTGTATTTCCTGTTCTGGTATGTATAGGTGCGTCAGGTAAGACTACCGACAAGAAATCAACAGCTATCTGTCGTTTTTTGGGTGACATATCATATCCTCTATATGCCGTTCATTATCCTGTGATGTATGTGTTCTACTCTTGGCTTATAGAGAACAAATTCTATACAATGGGGGAAACATGGATGGTTTCGGCAATGGTTTATTTTGGCAGTATAGTATTGGCATACGCGTGTCTGAAACTTTATGATGAACCTGTAAGGAAATGGCTTGGCAATAAGTTTGTTAAATCAAAACCGACTGTATAGTTTTTTGCTTGTATTTGTTCTCAAGTTTTATTACCTTAGGGGAACAAAATATTATAGTATGGGAACTTTAGGATGCATAAACGATATGATGCGTCGTGACAAGGAGAACCGTGAGCTGAGAAACAGAAACCGTGAGCGGATGAATGATACGCGTAACCGTCTCATAGAGGTGGGGAGGGGACGTGAACTTCCGGACATGTCGGCCGACAGTATAGACCATATAAGGAAAAATACAGTGGAAAAGGAGAGGGCTGATAACGACAAGTTGTTTCGTCTGAAACTGAAGTTTGCTGTGATTGTTGGTGTGGCGCTGTTGCTATGTTATGTTGCTTACGTGCTGATAATAAAATAGGTAGCACTTTGGGAGAAGTACTACCTAAACACTTTTTAAATGATGCTTAAAACTGAAACGACGAAGTTACCGATTTGTTATACGGATTATAAGTAGTGGTTCCGCATGAACTGAGACATGCGGAAATACAAAATAATGCGATGAATATGAAAAGTTTCATTTGAATTAAGAATTAGAAATAATACGTCAGTGAAACTACAAACGTTCTGTTTTTGGTTTCAGGGTTGTTCATATAAGAATTTTTCATGCCCCAGTCATATCCTATGGCTATCTGTGTGTGACGCGCAATTTCCACTCCGGCACGGAAACCTATTCCCCAGTCGAAGCGTGGTGAGAGTCCGTCTTTGAACATATTGTTTGATGATATTCCTGTTTCCGTTTTGCCGTCTGGATATGTAGTCGTGTAATTCATCTTGCCGAACATTCCGATGTTGAAGTACGGACCGGCGTTTACGAAAATGCTTAGATTGTCATTGACCTTGAATTTATAACCTAAGTGGATTGGTATGTTCAGGTAGTAAGGTGTTGTGTCCCATTCTAATTCTTTTCCGGTTCCGTTCTCGTATGCAGGTGTGGATTTCCAACCGTATGATGAAATCATCAGTCCGAAGTCGGTGTACAATCCTTTCTGGGCGTCCCTGAAAGCATATTCACCTTTCAGTCCGGCATGGAAACCTGATTTTGATTCGTTCGCTATCATAGAGTTAAGGTTATAGCCGCCGGAAAGTCCGTATCTGAATTCCTGTGCTTGTGATGTCGCGAATACTATTGCAGATATTGCGATTGTAAGTAAAAGTTTCTTTTTCATAAGTCTATGTTTAAATAATTGATTATTCTTCGTTCTCTTCATTTTTCAGGTTCTCTATCCAGTCGGTTTCGTAAATACTGCATCCGCCTAAAAGACCTATACCGTTTTCTATGTTTGTGTAGTGGCTGCGGATAGGGGCAAGGCCGTATTCTCCTAAATCATTGTTATCTATGTCGTTTATAGATTTCAGATATTTGTACATTTCTTCCGAAAATCTGTAGAGGTAGATCTTGAAAAAATTGACTGTGCTGTTGTATTCATTTACGCTATCTTCGCTATAATTTGTACCGAGATGTAATGTGTAGCTTTTGCCGTTAAGCATGGTATCGTCCCACAAATAGATCTCCTGATAATGAAGTTTCGAAATATCGAATATCTCGTCAAAACCTACTTTCTTTGACAGCAGTGGCTCTTCGTCAAGATTGAACTCTATGCCCCATAATTTATCATAGTCTGCCCCAAGATTGTAATTAGGATAATAATTGTGATAACTGATTTTCCTTATTATTCTTACACCGTAATAGTCTTTTGTATCGGCATTATCTGTAAATGATATGCGGAACTGTATTTCCCTGCCGTATGAACCGTCCTTTAGAATCATATCCCATTTGTCCAATGGAAAAGGCTGTGGTATTACGGTACTCGATTTTGCCGTAGGCATATCCGGGTATGATGCTTCCATATCTATCTTGTCGCCTTCTTTCAGTTTGCCAAGAACATAGTATGAATTTGCAGGGAGCAAGTCTGTCGCTTTGTCAATATATTTTATTTCCTTTTCCACTCCGTTCAACTTAAATGTTATGTCCGGTTTGGCAGAAGAGTTTGTACCTTTATTGTTTACATTCATGCTTTGCGATACCTGTATCAGTGTAGTATCTCCAAGTGTGTTTGGCATACAGAATATTACCGGCTTTCTTTTAGCTTCCACATCATCTATGTTGAATTCGTATGTGCACGATGATAATATAATCAGTAGTGATGCAATATATAATTTCATACGTTTTTGAATTTTTAAGTTCTTGAGTTTATAGGTACTAAATACTTGTATGTTTAAAATTTAAGTGTATAACTGAATGACGGAATTATAGGGAATACTCCATATGCTTTTCCCACGAAACTTCCGTCTTCTTTTTGTGTTACAGTGGCATATAGCGGATTCATCCTGCAATAGGCATTATACAGACTGACATTCCAGATTCTCTCAAATCCTCTTTTAGTGGTCTTGCGGAAGTTTATACCTAAATCCAATCTGTGATAAGCCGGAAGAGATACGTTGTTAGGGGATTCATAAACCATAATACTTTCGTTTTTATTCTCTGTTCCGGGTATGGCAGGTGCTTCTATCTTTTGCGTAGGGATTGTCATGCGATTTCCACTATGGAAGTTCCATGATGCGTATGCGTCAATCCTGTCACTGAACTTGTGGCTCAGGTTGATAGAGAATTTATGACGGTTGTCGAACTTGTCCGGGTACCATGACTGATGGAAGTCCGGGAAGAATCTTTTGCTCCACGAAAGGGTGTAGGATGCATCGACGGATGTTTTTCCGTTACTGTAACTGATGTCAGCTTCCGCACCATATGCCTTTCCTTTTCCTGTCCGTACATTCTCTTCCCAGTCATCAGCAGAAGGGTTGAGTTGGTTATCGCCATTGTATTCTATCAGATTGTTCATTGTCTTATAGAAACCTTCTATGCTTAATCTGATGTTATACGGAAGTCTGCTGTATATTCCTGCTGAGTATTGTCGCGACCTCATAGGGGTGATTTTTTCAGTAGAAGGTACCCAATAGTCTGTCGGCAGGTTCAGGTATGTAGCCGATAGCTGATGCATGAACTGACTCATCTCGGTATATGAAACCTTGAAACTTGCATTGTCGCATAGTTTGATGTTCATTGCTGCGCGTGGCTCTACAGAGTGATATTTTGTATTTGCAATTCCGAACATGGTGTAGTGTATTCCACCGTTCAGCTTCAGACGGCTGCCAAGCGAGATGTCATCTTCGGCATAGAGGGTAAATTCATTACTCTTGTACTGACTTTTTATTCTGTCTGTCAGTTCGTTGTTCGCCGCATTGTCGTACTTTGAGTAGAAATTCTGCGGCATGAAAATGTGGCGCATATAGTTTGAACCGAAACGGATGTGGTTCCATGTGTTGGGACGATAGTCGAACTCCATCCTGTAGCCGAAATCGTTTATGGTGGAATAGTTGTTCTGGATTTTTATTATTGCACCGTCCAATCCCTCTATATATCCCAAGCGTTCTTCACTCAGATAGTCGAATTTGGAGCGGTTATGGGTATATACTCCGGTAAAATTTGCAAACAGTTTGTGAGAAAAGATATATTTCCAGTTGACCGATGCGGTGAAGTTTCCCCATTGCAGATTGAATTTGTCTATATTTGAAAGTTCAGAAGAATAAGAATATGCCTTATTGTTCACTTTTAGAAGATCATTACCGGAATACAGGCTGATATCCGCACGACTCTTTTCAGAAAATATGTGAGTAACTTTCGCATTGATGTCGTGGAAGGCATATCTTGTATTTATCTTGTCCCTTCTGCTTGTATTCATTATGGCTAATGAGGGGGCTGTGAGTAAATCTATCCATGTGCGTCGCATAGCCACGTTGAAGGAGGTGCGGTCTTTTACTATCGGTCCTTCAAACTGTATTCTGCCTTCAAGAAGTCCGAGCGTGAAACTTCCGTGATACTCTTTCATGTTTCCGTCGTTTGTGCGGACATCCACTACCGATGACAGTCGTCCGCCGTAACGGGCTGGGAAGCCGCTCTTGTAGAAGTCGATGTTCTTTACAATGTCAGTATTGAATGCAGAGAACAGTCCTCCGGCATGATTCACCTGATATAGTGGTGTACCGTCGAGCAGGAAAAGGTTCTCGTCGTTTCCTCCGCCGTGTACATAAAGTCCGGAGATTAGCTCCGTACCGCTGGCTACTCCCGACAGACTTTGAAGCTTCTTCACTACATCAGGCGAGCTCATGAAGTTGTTTCCGCTTACAAAGTCCTTTGCCGTAAGCGAAACTTTTCCGGTCTGCGTAGTGTAGATAGGGGAGTTTAGGTCGGCAGTAACCACCACCTCATTTATGCGGTAATCAGCTTTCAGGTATATGTTCTGCGATTTGTTTCCTTTTAGTGTAATATCTTCCGTTTGCTCACCGCAGCTGATATGCGAGAAACGGATTTTATGTTTACCTTCGTTGAGTGTAAGACTGTAGAAACCATGTTCGTTTGTCAGTGTGCCTGTATTGGAGGTGATGTCCCAGACTGTGGCGTTTATCACTGTCTCGCCGTTCTCCTGATAGATATATCCGCTCAATGTATATGACGACAGTCTTTTCAGTATAACATAGTCACCGTTTATCTCCCATTTGATACCGGTATTGCTGAATATTGTTTCAAGGCTGTTTTCAAGGCTTACCATACTTGGTTTCTTGCCTGAATACGGTATGTTCAGCTTTATTGACGAGTCGTAAACAAAGCTTACAGGGTATATACTCTTCACCTGCTCCATCATGTCTTCTACAGTGACTCTGCCTTGTGCATTTATTGATGAAACGCATATTGTAGAAAACAGAAGGATTATTGATATAATTCTGTTCATGTTCAGTCTTTTTTACTTATTTTGATGTCTAGTGTTTTCTCTATAAGAGATATTATTTCATCTAAGCTGTCCGTTCTGAACTCGGCTGTAATGGTCTTGAAATGTTCGGACGCATAAAGGCTTGTTCCGTAATAAATTGAGAGTTCCTTCATTACGGCATCTATAGGAGTATTCTTGTAAACGAACTTTCCTGTAGCCCATGCTGACGGGTTAGGGAAGGCGGTGTTAGTCATTTCTGGCATTTCGTTTCCGTGCGTCAGTGTTCCGCTCATATCTTTTGTGAGGATAATTCCTTTGGAACTGTTCCTGCCCTTGAACATTACCTTTCCGGATTTTACATATACATTTGTTACAGTATCCTGCATACGCTCGTCAATTTCAAATTCAGTCCCGAGGACTTTGACCTGTGCATGCATTGCTGTGGCCGTGAATGGTGACTGCTCGTTTCTGCGGACAGAGAAAAAGACTTTTCCTGACATATTTACTTCTCGTAACTTCTTTCCGTAATTATAGGAGTCGTATTCCAAAGTGGAACCTTTGGAGAGTATGGCAAGTGTGCTGTCCGGCAGGAAATGTCTGGTGATTCCTGCATCCGCAGTGACTGATATCATGTTGTTGTCACTTCGGCTTAACAGTGTATAGCTTACTATACATATCAGTATTGCGGCAGCTACTCCAGACGAGTATATCCATAATCTGTGCAGATTATTCTGCTGCCTGATGCCTGTTATTTTGTTCAGGGCCTTGGCCGTGTCCAGTCTTCCGTATCTGTAATATCTGAGGACAAACTGCAAGTTTTTTTCTTCTTTATCTTTCATGATTGTACTTTGTTTTTAGATAAGACGCAAAGTATTGAAAAAACTACTATGCCGAAATGAAAAAAATTATCCGAAAAAGAACATATATACTTTGCGGATACCTTCTTTGATGTTTTTAAGAGCCTTGTTCATCTGATTTTTTACCGTGTTCACGGAGATGTTCATCCTGACGGCTATTTCCTCATACTTCATTCCGTCGCGTTTTGCAAGCAGGAACACTTCCCTGCACTTTTCCGGCAGTGAGTCTATTGCGGTCCATAGTCGGGCTTCGTCGTACGAACGTTCCTCGCATTCCTCTTCGGAGATGATGCCTTCAAGATCGGACGGCTGTACATTGTTGTCTATCAGTGAGTCTTTCTTTACGATATCTATACAGCGGTTCCTTACCATAGAATACAGATATGATTTTATATTAGAAATCTCCATTCCTGAGTCTTTCCGTTCCCAGAGTTCGGCAAAACAGTCCTGTACTGTGTCTTCCGCATTGTCTATATCGTGGAGATAATGCAATGCGAAAAGGCATAGCGGACGGTAGTACATACGAAAATTGTCCTTAAAAGTTTCGGTATTTATAGCCATAATGTGTTTATTCGTGCGTTTATATTTTAAGGAAGACTATAAATATATGTCATACTACTATGGAAAGGTTGGTTGATTTAACTATATTTAAAAGATTAAGCTTCGGTTTAGTATATGTTCAGTGAACAGTCACTGGATGTTCACTGAACACGTTATGAATTATTTACATGAGTATGCCTGACATTCCGTTCCTGCTGTTTCTGTCTCGATTGTGCAATGATGCACTCCTGATTTATGGAAAATCTCTCTTACTTCTGTCTTGACATTTTCCATGTCATTAAGGTCTTTTATAACAATGTGAATGGTAGCGGCAAAATCAGTGGTGCTGATAGCCCAGATATGAAGGTGATGCCAGCTTTCTATCTTGTTGTAATTGCGTAAGTCTTCGATGATGTGCTCTTTGTCAACGGATGATGGAACGGCATCAAGCGTCATAAGCAGACTCTCTTTGAGCAGATTATAGGTGGAGAACATGATTATTATTGCCAATACGATACCGATTATCGGGTCTATCCATATCCATTCCGTGTAACTTATTATAATTCCCGATACTACAACACCAACTGACACAAGTGTATCCATAAGCATGTGAAGGTATGCGCCTTTTACGTTTATGTCCTGCTTGCTTCCACCCATCAGCAGCCATGTGGTCAGTCCGTTTATCAGAATTCCAACTCCGGCAGTCCAGCTTATGGCTGTGCCTGATATAGGCTGAGGATTCTTCAGTTTATATATACTCTCTATTATGATGGCACCTACGGCAACAAGCAGTATCAGGGCATTAATCAGAGAAATAAGTATAGTGGCTTTCTTATACCCATACGTAAACTGTGGGGTTGATGCAGTTTTGCTCATTCTGAACGCGACAAGCACAAGTACTAGGCTGAAAACATCGCTAAGATTATGTCCGGCATCCGACAAGAGTCCTACAGAATTGTATAGTAATCCTACAACAGTTTCAATCCCTACGAATAAAAGATTTAGCGCAATGCAGAAAATGAAAATCTTGCTCATAGAAGCAGAAATTTCATGATGATGGTGATGATGATTGTGGTGGTGATGAGTGTCCATAACATATATATTTTTCTTCAAAGATATGGAATTAGTTATAAAACTACCAAAGGTTAGGTAAGAAACCTGTTTCTGCCGACATTAAAATCATTATTTTTAGGTATTTCAGAAACACTTTGTTTGCACTTATTTTGCAATGTCAAATCAATTAAATGTAAGGAAATGAAAAAGACTGGAATTTTTTATGGTTCCACTACAGGAACTACAGAAACGGTAGCAGGAATGATTGCAGGTAAATTGGGCGTTTCATCTGCCGATGTACACGATGTGAGCAAGATGACTGCGGATATGGTAAACTCATACGATGTTCTTCTGCTGGGTACATCTACTTGGGGTGACGGCGAGTTGCAGGACGACTGGTACGATGGTGTGAAGCTGTTGAAAGGGCTTGACCTCAGTGGCAAACTTGTCGGACTGTTTGGCTGTGGAGACTCTGAATCGTATGCCGATACGTTCTGCGATGGTATGGGAATCATCTATGAAGATTTGAAAGGTACCGGATGTGAGTTTATCAATGGAGTTTCTGATGCTGACTATACTTACTCTTCGTCTGTAGCGGTTGTTGACGGTATGTTTGTAGGTCTTGCCATAGACGAGATGAACGAGAGCGGCAAGACTGATGATAGAGTGACTGCATGGACTGACCATATCAAGACATTATTGTAAAAATATTTATACTTAAAACCAATAGCCTATGATGATGCAAAATGTAAATCCTACTGATATGAAGGTGTTTCTGAACCATGTGTATGAGTTCAAGAAAGGAGTGCGACAGATGGTGCTTTACACCATGAACAGGAAGAATCAGGAGTTTGCCGTGAACCGCCTGAAGAAACAGCGTATAAAGTTCGTCATACAGACCGTTGACGATGAACGCATCAACTTGTTCTTCGGCAAGGACGAATGTATCAATGCCATACGGATGATAGTCACCCGTCCGCTTAACCAGCTCACTCCGGAAGAGGATTTCATTTTGGGGGCCATGCTCGGGTATGACATCTGCGGGCAGTGCAAGCGCTATTGCGACCGCAAGATGAGAAAAAAATGTGTTATGATAAACTAAAATCAGGTTCGTATTTGTATTTCAGTACCAATCATACTATTTTTGCAATATGAAATACATATACAGTGTCATAGGCTTTGTTTCGGTGTTGCTGGGCATTATAGGAATATTTCTTCCTGTATTGCCCACAACACCTTTTCTTTTGCTGGCGGCCGCATTGTTTTTCCGCAGTTCGCCGCGTGCCTATAAATGGCTGACAGAACATCCGCAGCTGGGACCTTATATAAAGAGCTTTCGCGAGGACAAATCAATTCCTTTGCGAATCAAGGTTATATCCGTAGGAACACTGTGGATTACGGCTGTACACTGTATTGTTTTCATTTTTGATACTTGGTGGCTGAAACTTTTTATGGGGGTACTAGCCACTTGCATCACACTTTATATTCTTTCTTTTAAAACACGCAAAAACAAATGTCAAGACTAAACTTCCTGTCGCGCCAGGATGCCATAAAGAGAATGAACTATTATGGCAGAAGGGGAATCCCGTTCTTCTTTCTGATAGACTTTGATGAGGAAAACTGCATTGTCGAAGAACCTGACAATCTGCCTGACGATGAAATACTGTTCAGTTTCCCGTCCGGCGGAAATTATGGTGAAATGCCTTCTACTATGAAAGATCATTTCATGTGGGAGCCTCATCCGCAGACGATAGAGGAATATTCCCGTTCGTTCGACATTGTCTATAAAAATCTGTATGCAGGAAATTCATTCCTTACAAACCTTACTTGTGCAACACCGGTTGAAACCGATCTTACACTCTGGGATATATTCGTTCATTCGCGTGCAAAGTACAGGCTCATGATGAAAGGCCGCTTTGTAATGTTCTCGCCGGAAATTTTTGTGAGGATAACGGATGGTATGATCTATTCTTATCCGATGAAAGGGACAATAGATGCGTCATATCCTGATGCGGCTTCCGTGATATTGAACGATGAGAAGGAGTCGGCCGAGCATGCAACAATCGTGGATTTGATAAGAAACGATTTGAGCCAGATGGCATCAGAGGTGACTGTCACCAAATACAGATATATAGATGAGGTTCAGACGAACAACGGTACTTTGCTTCAGGTAAGCTCCGAAATACGAGGAAGACTGCCGGAGGATTTCTGCGATACACTGGGAGATATGTTTTTCAGACTATTGCCTGCAGGATCAGTGACAGGAGCACCTAAGAAAAAAACAGTTGAGATAATTCGTGAGGCAGAAACTTACGATAGGGGATATTACACAGGTGTTACCGGATTCTTCGACGGAAAAAATCTTGACAGTGCTGTTATTATAAGATTTGTGGAACAGCTACCTGACGGCTCTTTGGTGTTCAAAAGCGGTGGAGGTATAACCATCAAAAGTGATATGGAAAGCGAATACGAAGAAATGATTCAGAAAGTATATGTGCCGTTTTATTGAGACAATATGTATAAACGACGGAGTGATAGAGAATCTGTCGGCCCATAATGAGAGGATGAACAATACAATCCGTGTGCATTATGGCAGTTCTGTCATGCCTGTTTCTTTGAAGGACTTCATTACTGCTGAAGGCTGTAAAGGAAGAACCCGTTGCCGAGTGGAATATACTTCAGCGGTAGAAAAAGTGGAATATTTCCCGTACAGTATTCGTGAAGTGAAATCGCTGCAACTGGTAAACGACGATACGGTAGAGTATTCATTCAAATACGCTGACCGTTCGGTGCTGGATCGAAACTTTGCCTTGCGTGGCAATGCGGATGATGTAGTAATTGTCCGCTCCGGTATGCTGACTGACACTTCAATAGCAAATATCGCTTTATATAAAGAAGGAAAATGGTTTACCCCTAAATATCCATTGTTGAAAGGTACACGCAGGGCGAGACTTCTGGCGGAAGGTATTATCGAGGAGGATATTATTATGGCAGACAGTCTGCACAAATATGAAAAAATCCGCCTCTTTAATGCCATGATCAGCTTTGGTGAGGTGGAAATGGATATAAAAAATGTCTTTCCGATACTTGAAAAATAATTTTGCAAACAGTAATGGTATTTTTCTAAATGTCTTGGTCTTAATAAAAAAGGATGCAATATTGATGCAATCCGGTAAATATTTCTATATTTGTAAAACAGGTGTTTTAACTCATAAATTGAGATATTATGACAAGCAGACTTTCGAAACTATTTGTAATTCTATTATTGTTTGTGCCTTCTCTGGCGTTTGCACAATATTATTCGTATTCAAAGAGAAACGGTCAGGTTTATTATGACGGTAAGATCATTCATGGAGCAGATTCTCATTCCTTTTGTGATTTAGGTTACGGTTATGGTAAGGACAGAAATCATGTTTACAGATATGGAACAATATTAGAGTATGTAGATCCTTCCTTTTTTAGGGTTGACAGAAGATTTTCTGCCGATAATCGTCCGTCGCATGGTCGTCCAGATGGAGGGCATCATCATTGTGACAGACCGGGATATTATGTATCAACCTTTGATGTATTTTATAATGGAGAGAAGATTTCGGGAGCAGCAAGCAACAGTTTTGTTATCCTGAAAGAGGAATATGCTAAGGATGCATTCAACGTATATTGGATGGGAAAGAAAATTTCTGGAGCGTCAACTTCTTCCTTCGTCTGTCTTGGAAATGGTTATGCCAAGGATGCTTTCAATGCATATTGGGAAGGTCGCAGGATAAATGGAGCTTCAACTTCATCATTCAAGGTTACGAGGGGATTCTATGCCGAGGATGCTTTCGATGTGTATTTTAAGGGAGAGAAACTTAAATAATCGATCTCTTTTTAAGGCCTAAAAATCAAAACAAAAAGTTTTTTATTGACAGTTCTATTATTTAACTTTGTATTTAGCTTTATTTCTTATAGGTATTATGAAACATATATACTGTAAAGGCATATGGCGAAAGATCGATAAATTCATTGAAAGAATTATTGATTGTATAATTATCTTTTTCGGTTGAGAAGGATAAGGTTATTTGTGAATATAACATAATATAAAAGCGGTCAGAAGCAACTGACCGCTTTTATATTATTGTCATTCCAAAACCTCGTAACTGCTTATTTGTATCGGCATATCAAGATTGTGGAGTACCTTCTCAAGCATTATACCGTCAAGGTTGTTGTATTCATAACCGAAGGTAGCACGTATTCCCTGAAGGATGAATTGCGTGGCTCTGTCAAGTGCTATCGGAAGACTGTCTCCTTGCATAAGCGAACCGGTTATTACGCTTGTAAATGTATCTCCTGTGCCGGGATAGTGTGCCGGAAGATACGGACAGGTCACTTTCCAGTATCTGTTGCCGTGACGGTTATATGCAAAAACTGAAGTCATATGGGCGTTTTCAGGCACAGGTACACTTGTTGCTATCACAATGTCCGGTCCTGCGTCAGAGAGTTGTTTGAGATATGATTTCATCTCCTGTACACTGACCTCGCTTTTGTATTCTATATCCAGGAGTTTGAAGACCTCAGTCATGTTTGGGGTAATCACATCGGCATATTTTATGAGTTTCTTCATTTCTGTTACCATGTCTTCTGTGATTCCTTTGTAGAGATTGCCGTTGTCGCCAAGCACTGGATCCACCACCACCATATCTTGCGGACGGCGGAACTTTGATATGAAATTTTCTACTATCTGTACCTGTTGGGGCGAGCCAAGATAACCTGTGTAGAATGTATCGAACTTCATATCAAGCTTTTCCCAGCTCTCTATTATTCGTTTCATCTCCTCGGTCAGGTCAAGGAACGAATAGTGCGGATATTGTGTATGTGCCGATAGTACTGCCGTAGGCAAGGGACACACCTGTATCCCCATGGATGAAAGAATAGGTATTACAGCCATGAGCGATACTCTGCCGGCTCCGGACAGGTCGTGTACCGCCGCCACACGTTTGACATGGCTTTGCATGTATGTTTTCTGCATGCCTGAGCCAACTGCAGATGTATGTGCTGTGGATGTCTTTTTCTTTTTCATTCCCGATTTTTGCCATGCAGCCTTTCTTGCCTGATATTGCTCGTATTTGTTTTCTATATAATTATCTGCCATAATGATTATAAATGTATTGTGCAAATTTCGTTATTTTTATGGATATGGCAAATTTTTGTCTAATCATTCAATGTGTAAACAGGATGTGATTTGTATCCTATATTTTTTATTACTTTTTTTTCGACTAAAGTTTTTATTAATCTGCTTGCTTTATATCTTGTTATATTGAAAAGTCCTTCAAACTGTTTTCTTGTTATAGTTTTGTTTATTTTGAGATATTCTAAAAGTATATTTATTACATTATAATCCGAAATGTCAGAGGAGTGTTTTCCACGTGTTCTGGTAATTGGCATTAGTTTCTTTTTTGTTTCTTCGTTTAGTTCTTTACATGGTGATATTCTGATTCTCTTGAAGCCAATATCTTTTCCTTCTTCTCTTCCATTACATTTGCTGTTTTTTTTTGAACCTAAAATGAGTCGGAAACGGCATAGACCGTCAATATTGACTTTGTTTCCCTGAGCAAGAGCGTTTGTGATTTCATCTTTTAGTGCAATTAATACTCCATGGACATCTGAAGGGGTCATAGAACAAGAAAGGTGTATTCGCCTTACAAGTTCTTTCAAATCAATAATTTGTGAATTGTTAATTCTTATATGGTAACTTTCTGTTATATCCATATTGTTTGCCTTTGAAGGGTTGGCGAAAAAATCAAATTCAATATTTCCCATTTTTTTAATATTTAGATGTTATAGTTAGATTACATATGTATGTTAATATGTTTACATTTGTCAGTTGATTAAATTATATATGTGAGTATAATGACTTACATATGTGGACAATTAAAGATATTCTATGTTCTGTTATATTGTATTGCCTGATTTCATTGTATAATTTTTTTTCCAATTTATGAAAAGTAAGATTTGTATTTTGATTATTGTAAAATAATATAAGTTCTATGGTATAATCGTATGCAAATCTGTCCAAAAAATAATTTAATGTCAAATTTTTAGTAATAAAATTTCATGTTTTTTTTTTTTTGTTAACTTTGTGGGCGCTGATAATATAAGTTATCACATATTTTATAATATTTATAGTTCGTTTTTAATAGAATTACGTATGGGAAATTTAATGAAATTGATTGTGCCCATTATGATTGGGTTGTTTTGTTTTGTGTCTTGTGCAGACGACGCTACAGAAAATGAGGAGCGTTATTTTACTGTGACATTTAATTCCATGGGCGGAAGTGAGGTTAAGGAGCAAAAGGTAAAAGCCGGAGAACATGCCGTTAAACCAGAAAATCCAACTAAAGATGGTGTCGTTTTCTTGGGATGGTTCAAGAGCGAGAATTTCGAAAGTGAATGGGTCTTTGACGTGGATGTTGTGGATTCTGATATTACTTTGTATGCAAAATGGTTGGCGGAAATAGAAACTTGTATGATTTCTTTCGATACAAATGGAGGTGATGATATAGAGCCTGTGAGTGTTGAGAAAGGAAATACGATTACCGGTTTGCCAACTCCTGTAAAAGACGGATTTGTATTTGACGGATGGTTTACAGATGAATCTTTTACTAATCCGTTTGATGAATCAATGGTTATAACAAGTGATATGACTCTTTATGCCAAGTGGAAATCAGAAGTTGATGATACGGTAAAGAAACAACTGGAGGATTTGATAAACAAGGCAAACGGTTTGAATAAGGAAGATTATTCCGAAACGTCTTTCGAAAGGTTGGAAAAATACATTGAGTTTGCTAACGTGATAATTGAAGATGAAGACTCTACACAGGAAGATATGAAAAAGGCTTATGATTTATTAGATGAAGCTATAAAAGCTTTGTTCCCTGTTTTGCCAAATGAAGGAAAACCTTACGAGGTTAAATCAATAGAATATGAATTTTTACAGGATGGTAAGAAATATATTCTGATAAATGGAAATGGAGGATACCATTGGGGAATATCGTTTAATGTTTATGATGTTTATGGAAACTATGTTGATGAAGGAATAAATAAAGTGAAATTATCTTATGATGCTTCCAAATTAATAGAGTGGACTGCTGATGGAATAATTAATGAATACGAAGGTCAAATAGATTTCAAACTTAAGCCAAATCTTGCAGTTGGTGATGAATTGGAAATTACAGCAACATCTATTTCAGAATCTAATGTCTCAACAAAACTGATACTTAAAGTAGTTGATGGTATTGAAACAACAAAATCATTTCTTGATGTTGCGGGTGAAGTAACAAATACGACTATAACTTTTGATAACTATTTTGAATTAAAACAAAAGTCAGAACTTGCCATGGCTATGGCTTCTTGTCTGTTGGTTGAAGGTTATGATACAACTATAATCGAAGAACCGTATAATAAGCTTAGAACCTATATGGATGATTGGTGGAATTTTAGCTTTATTAAGGTGAAGGATAATTTTTATTGTTCACAGAATATGTTGTACTCATATACACAAAATGGAGGAAACTTCCCAGCTGGAGAGTTGATTTCTGATATTTACCTTGAATATGATGATATATATTATCAGGAAAAAACTGTGTTGACTTCCAATGAACTTTATGCTTATACTAGAGAGTTTTCCGGATCAGCAATCGGTGTTGATTGGAAGTTGGAGACGAAAGCAGAATATAAATTTATTCCTGGAGAAAATGGCGGTGGAACAATGATACTTCATTATTTAGATATAGATAGCGTAACGCGCGGTAAATTAAAGAGTAGGGTGATGTCCAGATAAAATCTTGTTTTTTCAGATTAAGATTATAACCTGCTATGGTAAGTTATGTAACATCAAAGTTGGTATAACATAACTTATCATTGCAGGTTTATTTAATTATATGAAATGTGATTTGTATGGAAATCTCACTTATTTATTGTATTTTTGCATATAATGGTTTAAATATAGTCAAATAAAATATATGGATATCCGTACAATACTGAAGAATCTGAAAATAGAAGAGTTGAACGCTATGCAGCAGGCAGCTGTAGATGCTTATAAGGAAGGAAACGACATAGTGCTGCTTTCGCCTACTGGTTCCGGAAAAACCCTGGCTTATCTTATTCCACTTGTGCAGTCACTGAAGAAGGATGCCGAGGGAGTGCAGGCTGTAGTGCTTGTTCCGTCACGCGAGTTGGCATTACAGATAGAACAGGTCTTCAAAGGAATGGGTACTGACTTCCAGGTAATGAGTTGCTATGGCGGACGTCCTGCCATGGACGAACACCGCACAATGAAAGGTATCCGTCCGTCGGTGATTATCGGTACTCCGGGACGTATGAACGACCATCTTGGAAAAGGCAATATAGATGCATCGACAGTGCGTGTACTTGTTATTGATGAGTTCGACAAGTGTTTGGAATTCGGATTTCAGGAGGAAATGGCAGATGTTATAGGCAAGTTGCCTGATTTGCGCCGGAGGTTCCTTCTTTCAGCTACTGATGCTGAAGAAATACCACGCTTTACTGGAGTAAACAAGAGTGTAAGGCTGAATTTCCTGAATTCTGATGAGCAATTGTCGGACAGACTTCATTTATATAAGGTGGAATCGCCGGTAAAGGATAAACTTGAGACATTGTATAAGCTGGTTTGTAGTCTTGGTTCGGAGCAGACACTAGTGTTCTGCAATCATCGCGAGAGTGTTGACAGGGTAGGCAAGTATCTGCATTCAATGAAGGTTTATAGTGAAACTTTTCATGGAGGAATGGATCAGGACGACCGTGAGAGAGCGCTTTATAAGTTCAGAAACGGCAGTTGCAATATCTTTATTTCTACTGACCTTGCTGCACGCGGACTTGATATCTCTGGCATAAAGAATGTAGTCCACTATCATCTGCCTATAGCTGAAGATGGGTTTATACACCGAAACGGACGTACTGCAAGATGGGATGCCGAAGGTAGTGCATATATTATTATGCATTCCGAAGAGAAAGTGCCTGATTATCTTCCTGCCGAGATTGATGTGTTCACTTTGCCGGAGATAACACCCAAACCTTCGAAACCGGAGTTCGTCACATTATATATAGGTAAGGGTAAAAAAGACAAGATAAACAAGATAGATATAGTAGGCTTCCTCTTCAAGAAAGGTGGACTAAATAAAGACGATGTGGGCAAGGTTGACGTTAAGGACCATTATGCTTTCGTGGCTATATCGAGAAAAAAGAGCCAACAAACGTTAAAGTTGATACAAAATGAAAAGATTAAGGGGGTAAAAACTTTGATAGAACTGGCAAAATGATAACTTTGTGTAAAGTTAAGTGCTAAATGACAGGTCACTGTCTCAATTTGCTATGGTTGGTATCACAAAAAACACCAGAGTATGATAGTTGTGTGTCAAAATGAAAGTAAAATTATGCTTCATATCATAAAATGAAAGAAAATTTCAATTGTGGGTGTAATTTTATTATATTAAAGTTTGGTCGTGTGGAAATAAATACATAAATTCGCAAACGTTTGATACTTAAAATATATGTAAAACCTAAAAACAACTGCCAAATGAAAAAACATAATTTTAATGCGGGACCATCTATATTGCCTCGCGAAGTAATAGAGAAAACAGCACAAGCTATATTGGATTTTAACGGCTCTGGACTTTCGTTGATGGAAATAAGTCATCGCGCAAAAGACTTTCAGCCGGTAGTGGACGAAGCTGTGGCTTTGTTTAAAGAGATACTAAATATCCCGGAAGGGTACTCAGTGATATTCCTTGGTGGCGGTGCTAGCCTTGAATTCTGTATGGTTCCATATAACTTCCTCGAAAAGAAAGCTGCTTATCTTAACACAGGTACTTGGGCTAAGAAAGCTTTGAAAGAAGCAAAAGCTTTCGGCGAAGCTGTGGAAGTTGCATCATCTGAAAAAGACGGATATACATATATTCCTAAGGATTATGTTATTCCTGAAGATGCGGAATATTTCCATATTACCACTAATAATACTATCTATGGAACAGAATTGCATTCAGATCCTGAAGTGAATGTTCCTTTGATTGCGGATATGTCATCTGATATTTTCTCACGTCCTATCGATGTTTCAAAATACATCTGTATCTATGGCGGCGCTCAGAAAAATCTGGCTCCTGCGGGTGTTACTTTCGTAATTGTGAAAGATGATGCGCTTGGCAAGGTTACACGTCATATACCTACAATGCTCGACTATAAGACACACGTTGACAAAGGTTCAATGTTCAATACTCCTCCTGTAGTGCCTATCTATGCTGCATTGCAGACTTTGAGATGGATCAAAGCTCAGGGTGGTGTGGAAGAAATGCAGCGCAGAGCTAAGGAACGTGCTGAGTTGCTTTATGCTGAAATTGACCGCAACAAATTGTTCCGCGGTACAGTGACTGTGAAAGAAGACCGCTCACTGATGAACATCTGTTTCGTAATGGCCGATGAATACAAGGATTTGGAAGCCGACTTCCTGAAGTTTGCTACCGAACGTGGTATGGTGGGTATCAAAGGTCACCGTTCAGTAGGCGGATTCCGTGCTTCATGCTATAATGCTATGCCATTGGAAAGCGTTAAGGCTCTTATCGAGTGCATGCAGGAATTTGAAAAATTGCATTAATCCGTATTAATTATCAAATAGGGACGTGACGGAGACTTCTCTTTTCACGTCCTTTTTATCTTTATATCACTTAAATTTTACTACACATGAAAGTCTTGATTGCAACAGAAAAACCATTCGCCAAGGTTGCTGTGGATGGTATTCGTAAGGAAATAGAAGCAGCTGGTTATGAACTCGTGTTGCTTGAGAAATATACAGAGAAAGCTCAATTGCTTGATGCTGTAAAAGATGTAAACGCCATTATTATCCGAAGTGACATTGTTGATAAGGAAGTGCTTGACGCTGCCAAAGAACTGAAGATTGTAGTCCGTGCAGGTGCCGGATACGATAATGTTGATTTGGCTGAAGCTACTGCTCACGATGTATGTGTGATGAACACTCCGGGACAGAACTCAAATGCTGTGGCAGAACTTGCTTTCGGTATGATGATTATGGCTGTCCGCAATTTCTATAACGGTAAGGCGGGTACAGAACTTATGGGCAAGAAACTAGGTATTCATGCTTACGGTAACGTGGGACGTAATGTAGCCCGTATCGCCAAAGGTATCGGAATGGATATTTATGCTTACGATGCTTTCTGTCCTAAGGAAGCTATCAAGGCTGACGGTGTTACTCCTGTAGATTCTGCCGAAGAACTTTATAAGACTTGCGATGTTGTATCACTCCATATTCCTGCGACCCCTGAAACACGCAAATCAATCAATTACGATATGGTGAACCTTATGCCTAAGAATGGTTTGCTAGTCAATACTGCAAGAAAAGAAGTTATCGATGAAGAAGGACTTCTGAAACTGATGGAAGAACGTCAGGACTTGAAGTATGTAACAGATATCATGCCTGACATGAATGAAGAATTTGCCGCTAAATGTGCAGGCAGATATTTCTCCACTCCAAAGAAGATGGGTGCCCAGACAGCCGAGGCCAATATCAATGCCGGTATTGCCGCTGCAAAACAGATTGTGGCTTACTTCAAGGATGGTTGCGAAAAATTCCGTGTAAATAAAAAGTAAAAACCTTTCTGCCTATGGCAATAGTTAAACCTTTCAAGGGCATACGCCCACCGAAATCAATGGTAGAGGAAGTGGCTTCCCGACCATACGATGTATTGAATTCAGAAGAGGCGCGTGAAGAGGCTAAGGGTAATGAAAAGTCATTATACCATATCATCAAGCCGGAAATAGATTTCCCGGTTGGAACTGACGAGCATGATTCAGCTGTATATGACAAAGCCGTTGAGAATTTCAAGATGTTCCAGGAAAAGGGATGGCTGGTGCAGGACGATAAAGAAAACTATTATGTATATGCACAGACCATGAACGGAAAGACTCAGTATGGTCTTGTTGTTGGCGCATACGTGCCTGACTATATGAATGGCGTAATAAAGAAGCATGAGCTTACACGCCGCGACAAGGAAGAGGACCGTATGAAGCATGTCCGTGTGAACAATGCGAACATTGAGCCTGTATTCTTTGCGTATCCGGATAATGCCGAACTTGATGCCATTGTCGCTAAATATACTGCACGCGAGCCGGAATATGACTTCATAGCTCCGGGCGACGGATTCGGTCATACATTATGGGTTATTGATGAAAAGGACGATATAGACAGGATTACTGCTTTGTTTGCTGATATGCCGGCTCTGTATATAGCCGACGGTCATCACAGAAGTGCCGCAGCAGCATTGGTAGGTGCCGAAAAAGCAGCCCAAAATCCAAATCACAAGGGCGATGAAGAGTATAATTACTTCATGGCTGTATGTTTCCCTGCATCGCAGTTGACTATTATCGACTATAACCGTGTGGTAAAGGATTTGAACGGACTGACAGCCGAACAGTTCCTGAAAGCATTGGAGAAAGACTTCATAGTCGAAGAAAAAGGCGAAAGTATCTATAAGCCTTCATCACTTCATAATTTTTCATTGTACCTTGCCGGAAAGTGGTACAGTCTCACTGCAAAACCCGGTACATACGATGATAACGACCCGATAGGAGTGCTTGACGTGACAATCTCTTCAAATCTCATCCTTGACGAAATACTTGGTATCAAGGATTTGCGTTCGGACAAGAGGATTGATTTTGTTGGTGGAATCCGCGGATTGGAAGAGCTGAAACGCAGAGTTGACAGTGGTGAAATGGCTATGGCACTGGCACTGTATCCGGTATCGATGAAACAGTTGATGGACATTGCCGATACGGGAAATATCATGCCGCCGAAGACTACATGGTTCGAGCCTAAGCTTCGTTCGGGACTGATTATACATAAGTTGGAATGATGCCAGTATTTTTATTTTATTGATATTTGTTTGGCGCCTGATGAAAATAAAGTGAACTAAGTTCACCTGTATTCATCAGGCGCAATTGTGTATATTGGAATATATAATACGGTTTAAACAATATTAATGTAGTCTGTATGTCTTTAAATTAGGTAATATTATTGGCCTGTAACTGTCTGTAGCATTTGATGCTTTCTCAGATAATGTTAGAAATAGGTTAACTAAATATAGTATTTGATATATTTTCGCTATATTTGTATCATATTAGCCTTTGTGAAATTTAAGGATGTAAGTGTCCGTTGATTTAATATATGAAGATAAATTTAAAATATATCTTATTAGTCATATCTTTTGTGTTGTCTGTTTATGCTTTATATGCCGAATCGTTTGACGGTATGTTTAGTGTTCGTCACATCGGGCGCACTGATGGATTGAGTAGCGAAAGAGTATTCTCGATAGTTGAGGATAATGACAATGTGATGTGGATTTCAACTAGAACTGGAGTGGACAGATATAATGGTCGTACAGTAAAAAATTATTCATTATCTGCTAATTACTATTATGGTGATTTGGCAGGGAGAATAATCAGGCTTTATTTTGATAATAAACTGGGACTTTTGGCATACGATCATACCGGGAGAATATATAAATATCAACCGAATACGGACAGCTTTGAATTATATTTGTTTTTGGGGGAGCATATTGAGGGGGAAATTATTCTTAATAAAATATTTTCTGATGAAAATGGAACGCTTTGGTTTGGATTGAGTAGAGGATTATATTCGAAAAAATCAGATGGTGCTTTATGTTGCGTTTTAGAAGACAATTATATAAATGACATAGCATGTTTGTGTGATTCTTTATTTGTTGGTACATCTAATGGAGTTTTTCGTTTATCATGTAGGGAAGATTCTGTTTCAAATCAACTTGTTGAAGATAAAAATGTACAAACTCTTTATTTCGATAAGTCTGAAAATAAGTTGTGGATTGGTACGTTCAACAGCGGATTGTGGACTCTGGATCTCGGAAATTATTCATTGCATCGTATAAAAGGTCAACATCTGTCTTTTTTAAATCCTATTCGCGCCATTACTCCTTATGACAATAACAGAATACTTGTTGGAATAGACGGTGGCGGAGTATATTTTGTGGACAAACATACCTCAGATACAAAGTTGTTTGTAAATACAGAGGATAGTGGGGAGTTCTTTTTACGTGGCAATGGAATCTATGCCGTAACCAAAGACTTTCAGGATAATATATGGATAGGCAGTTACACTGGTGGAGTGTCTGTGGCTATTTCTTTGAAGTATCCTATCAATATAATGACACATGAACGGGGAAATCCGCAGTCGTTGGTAAATAATAATGTGAATGATATAGAGGAGAATATAAATCATGATTTGTGGTTTGCCACGGATGATGGTATAAGTATTAGGAATAAGTCAGATCATCGTTGGAAACATATATTAAAATCTATTGTAATAGTAGATTTATGTAGTTCTGGTGATGGAAATATCTGGGCTGGAACTTATGGTGACGGTTTGTACCTGATAGATAAAGACGGGCGTGTGATAAGACATCATACTCAAAAGCCGGGAGGACTTACTACAAATTATATTTTCTCAGTGAAGGAGGACAAGGACGGAGATCTTTGGATTGGGGGACTTGACGGAAATTTAATTATAGCCGACAAACAAGGAAAACGTAAAAATGAGTTTGATATAAACTGGGTTCATTCCATGGAAGAAGTTGATTCTTTGAGAATGGCCGTTGCTACAGTAAATGGTTTTTGTATTGTAGAAAAATATACATCTCAGTTCAGACGTTATGCCACAACCAGTGAGTTCAATGATAAGAATGTCAGTGCTTATATCATTTCAATGTTGTTTAATGGTGACGGTACTGTATGGCTTGGCACGGAAGGAGGTGGACTGAATCTGTATGATATGAATTCAGGTGATGTAAAGACTATTACCACTAAAGAAGGTTTGCTATCGGACGACATATATAGCTTGCAACGTGATAATAAAGGGCGTATTTGGGCAAGCACAGGTAAAGGTCTTGCCGTTGTAAATGCCCTGAAGGTTTCAAATCTGAATTATATTCATGATACAGATAAGACATATAACAAATCGGCATGTATCAAACTTTCTGATGGTAGGTTTGCTTATGGAAGTACTTATGGGGCTATTTTTATAACTCCTGATGCGATGGCTGTTGAGGAATACGACGCACCTGTCAGGATAACAGATTTAAAATTGGAGTATATTTCTCCCGAGAAGGAAATACAGATGCGTCCGTCCATTTATGCAATGCTCATGGATAAGAAGGTTGATCTTGATTACAGTTATAATTCATTTTCTGTTACTTTTGAGTCAATAAATTATCGTTTTCAGCATGATATAGCTTATCAGTATATTCTTGAAGGGTATGAAAAATCATGGAGTGCGGTGTATTCGAATGGAACTGTCAGATATACTAATGTTTCTCCGGGAATGTATACCTTGAAAGTCAGAAGTTTAAGAAAAAGTAACGGAGAAATCATTTCAGAAGATTCACTTTCAATAAACATCAATCAGCCGTGGTGGAATTCATGGTATGCATGGATAATATATTTGTCTTTAGTTCTCGGTATATTTTATTTCATACTTAGATATAAGAGTAATCAGCTTCAGAAAAGGCATAATGAGGACAAAATAAAGTTCTTTGTAGAGACAGCACACGATATACGGACTCCTGTAACACTTATTATGGCTCCTTTGGAAGATCTTAGTAAGGAAAAAGACCTTTCGGATGATGTAAGTTACTTGTTGGAAACAGCGCGTAATAATACACGTAAACTACATACGCTTGTAAGTCAATTGCTTGAGTTTGAGAAAATAGACACAAATAAGAAAGATGTAACTCTTAAACCTATAAATATCAACGATTTATTAGTGAAGGAATGTGTAAGCTTCCAGTCGTATTGTGATAAGAAACAATTGCATATAAAGATGTCTTTGCCTGAACATGATGTGTTTGCAATGGCAGATGAGCAGATGATGGAAATGTTGCTTGACAATCTTATTTCGAATGCTTGCAAATATACCTTGGCAAATGGGACAATCAGCCTGTCACTTTCAACCGATAAAAAGAATGTAGTTATAGAGGTTCAAGACACAGGCATTGGCATTCCTGCTGATGCGGGCAGACAGCTGTTCAAGAATGTTTATCGTGCGGTTAATGCTAGGCAGACAAACGAACCAGGCACAGGATTCGGACTGTTACAGGTTCAGCGTTTGGTTAATATGATGCATGGAAAAATTTCATACAAGTCTGAAGTAAACAAGGGCAGTACGTTCTATGTTACGTTACGCAAGGCTGATATTGATTCTTCTTTTGATAATAATGTTATACATAAACAGATATCTCCGGTTATAGAAAATAGAACTGAGTATATTGGTGATGATTCTGAAAATATTAAAGAATCTTTGGATACATTGCTTATAGTTGAGGATAATGATGAACTACGCTGTTATTTAAAGAAGATTTTTGAACGTGATTATCGGGTTATAGATGTATCTGATGGAAGTAAGGCTTTGGAATGTTTGGCAGAAGAATATCCGGATCTTATTCTGTCGGATGTTATGATGCCTGGTATCCAGGGTGACGAGCTTTGTCGTATAGTAAAGGAAAATCCACAAACATCCGGCATACCGTTTATATTGCTTACTGCCAAAGTAACCCATGACGCCATGGTTAACGGTCTGAAAAGTGGAGCGGACGACTATATTCCTAAACCTTTCAGTGCAGAAATTTTAAGATTGAAGGTTCATAGTATTCTCGAAACCAGAAATCATCTTCGTGAATATGTTCTGAAAAATGTGGTGGCACAAATAGAGAAAAATGAAACTGTTGCCATTGATACTTTGAACAGTAAGGACGAAATAAGGCAAACAGACGGTGGCAATGTTCAGAATGATGCTGTACCGGTATCAGAGGATGATTTGAATTTTATCAAGCATGCAACACAACTCGTCATGGATAATATGGATGATGAAGAATTTAATATTAACCAATTGTGCCAGGAAATGGCTATGAGCCGTACCTTGTTCTACAACCGTTTGAAATCGCTTACAGGAAAGGCTCCACAGGATTTCATACGTCTGATTCGTCTTCAGAGAGCGGCAGAACTGTTGAAACAAGGAAAGCCTGTGGCAGATGTAGCCGCTGAAACTGGATTTGTGAATTCTAAATATTTCAGTATATTGTTCAAGAAACAATTTGGTATATCACCAAGCAAGTTTCTGGAGCAAAACTAATAGATAGTTCTATATTTATATTACGGGCTGACAAATCAATTAATGTTCATAAATAAGACATTATTGATTTGTCAGCCCGATTTTTATATGTTTTCTTGGTTAAAAAGCAAAAATGATAGTTTTCAACCCTTTTCTGTCAGCATTCAAACCCTGAAAAACAGGTTTATACCCAATTTTGCCAACAGCTTGGAAGCTGAATGTAATCTTTAGTTAACAGTAAAAGAGAAAGTGAAAATACATAATGTTTAACCAAAAAACTATCGGTAATGAAAACAGTAATTTTATTTCTATTATTCTTTTTTGGAGTAAATCTGCAATCGTGTTCGACAAATAATGAACCGGTAAAGCCTGATAATCCGGAAGAGGAAATCAAAGATGATAATGAAGGACAGGAGGAGGAACCTGAGCTGCCTGATGAGCAACCAGGAGATGAAGATGAACCCTCGAAACAGTGGAAACTCGTGTTTACAGAAGACTTCAACACATTTGATAATTCTGTTTGGACAAAAGAAACTCATGAGCCTGGGTGGGTGAACAATGAACTTCAGGAGTATATCGAAGCATGTGTTAGTGTAGGTAAAGATGGAGATAAGTCAGTTCTTATTCTTACGGCCAAAAAAGAAGGGGATAAATTTTATTCAGGTCGTGTAAACAGCAAAGGCAAGAAAAGTTTTCAATATGGTAAAGTAGAAGCAAGTATAAAACTCCCTAAAACAGCAAACGGATTATGGCCTGCATTTTGGATGATGGGCGACAACGATAGGCAGTGGCCTGCCTGTGGTGAGATTGATATAATGGAGATGGGAGAAAAAGCAGGCATAGCCAATAATACAACAGAAACATATATCAATACCGCAATTCATTATGGTCCTAATGTCGAAGGACATGAACAGGTATTCCAAACCAAGACAATGGAGAAAAGTCTACAAGATGGCAACTATCATGTCTATTCTTTGGAGTGGAATGAAAATGAACTTATCGTAAAGGTTGATGATATATTAATTAAGACATTCAATATCGGACCTGACAGTGGTCGTTTTGAGTATTTTAATGATAAATTCTATTTATTGCTTAATCTTGCAGTTGGCGGAGATTTTCCAGGCATTACAGATCCGGCACAGATTACAGCATTGAAGGATGGAGAAAAAGCCCAAATGTTTATCGACTGGGTGAAAATATATAATTAATCTTAATACTATTACTTATTAAAAACTTATGAGAAGATTAAACTACAAGTACACATTGTATTGCGGTACATTGTCCTTGTCTCTTTTGGGAGGAATACCGCAAGTGAATGCCGGAGTTGCAGAAGTCAATCTTGCAATAATGCAACAGAATCGACAGGTTTCCGGTAATGTTAAAGATGCGATGGGAGCGATAATCGGAGCTTCGATTGTTGAAAAAGGAACAACAAATGGAACCATTACTGACATGGATGGTAACTTTGTTCTGAATGTACAGCCGGGGGCCACATTGGTGGTAAGTTATGTCGGTTACAAAACAAAAGAAGTAAAAGTTGGTACTTCACCACTAGATATCACTCTCGAGGAAGATAGTAAGGTGTTGAGTGAGGTAGTCGTTACAGCGTTGGGTATAAAGCGTGAGCGTAAGGCGCTTGGTTATGGTGTAGATGAAGTAAAAGGTGAAGCACTGACAAAGGCTAAGGAAACCAATGTCATTAACTCAATGGCTGGTCGAGTACCTGGATTGGTTGTCAGTCAGACTGCCGGTGGACCTTCAGGTTCTACACGTGTACTTTTGCGTGGTAATACAGAAATGACAGGAAACAACCAACCTCTGTATGTCATTGATGGAGTACCCTTGGATAATACAAACTATGGCAGTGCCGGTACGGAAGGAGGTTATGACTTGGGTGACGGTATTTCAAGCATTAACCCTGATGATATTGAGAATATGTCTGTTCTTAAAGGTCCTGCTGCTTCAGCGTTGTATGGTAGCCGTGCCAGTCACGGTGTAATTCTTATCACTACAAAGAAGGCTAGCGGTAAGGATGGTGAACGTATGAGTGTTGAGTATAATGGTACAATGACATTTGAAACTCAACTTGCTAAATGGAACGAAGTTCAGCAAATATATGGTATGGGTAGTGATGGCACTTACAGTATAAATGCTGTTGCAAATACAAATAAGAGTTGGGGACCAAAAGCCGACGGTTCAAATATGCTTGATTATTTTGATGGCGTTTCGCGTCCGTATCTGATTATTCCTGATAACGTATCTGGTTTCTTCCGTACAGGTTTGACTGCAACAAATACATTAACTTTAAGTTCGAGCCATGGAAAGTCGGGAGTACGTTTTACTTACACTGATATGCGTAATAAGGATATAGTTCCTAATACAAATATGAGCCGTAACATATTCAATTTGCGTGCGAATACTAGTATGGGAAAAGTTGATTTGGATTTCAGTACAAACTATACACGCGAATCGGTAAAGAACCGTCCGGCTCTTGGCGACAGCAAAGGTAATGTCGGTAAAAATCTTATGACTCTTGCCACTACATATGACCAGGAATGGTTGAAAACATACCAGGATGCAAACGGTGAATACTCTAACTGGAATGGTTTGGATCCATACAATGTAAACCCTTATTGGGATGTTTACAAGAATTCAAACCAATCGGATAAAGATCAGTTCCGTTTCAATGGCAAGGCAATATGGAACGTTACAGATCATTTTAAACTTCAGGGTACAGTCGGAGCTGAATTCAACTGGTTTAAGTTTGAGGATTTCAAGGCTCCTACAACTCCTGGTTATGAAGCCGGCAGATTGCAGATAAGCAATTTCAGAAACCGTATGTACAACTTCGAAATGTTGGCTCTGTATAACAACTCCTGGGGTGATTTCGATTTCAATGCAACATTGGGCGCCAACTTGTATAAAGTGAATAATGAGACTACAATTACTACAGCTCAGGATATGAAGATACGTGAAACGGTGGCACTCATGAGCTTTAATGAAACAAGTGTGGAACAGAATTATTACAGAAAACAGATAAATTCTATTTATGGTGCAGTAAATGTTGGATGGAGACACCTGATATATCTTGATGCTACATTGCGCGGAGACCGTTCTTCCACATTACCTTTGAATAACAACACATATATCTATCCTTCATTCTCAGGTAGCTTTGTATTCTCTGAACTTATAAAGAATCACAATTTCCTGCCTTACGGAAAACTCCGTGTGTCATGGGCACAAGTAGGTAGCGATACTGATCCTTATCAGTTGGGATTGGTATATACGAAATCTAAATTTACTTATCCTGGATATACTTTAGGCTCTATCAGTAACACTACTATTCCTAATCGTGACCTAAAGCCTACAAGAACCAACTCATACGAAATGGGATTGGAATTGAAATTCCTGAATAGCCGTATCGGTCTGGATTTCACTTACTATAACCAGACTAGTAGAAATCAGATTATGGCTATGGCTAGTTCATGGGCTTCCGGTTATACATATCGTATGATTAATGCCGGTGAAATCCAGAACAACGGTATTGAAATTGCTTTGAACACTCGTCCTATTCAGACAAAGGACTTTTCTTGGGATTTGAACATCAACTTCTCTAAGAACAACAATAAGGTTAAGGAATTGGTTGACGGCATCGACTTATTTGAACTGGAAAAGGCTACATGGCAGGATGTGCAGATTGCAGCTGTAGTAGGAGAAAATTTTGGTTCAATTATTGGTCCGGACTTCAAACGCAATGAAAATGGTGATATTTTGATTGATCCAAGCACTGGTTTGCCACAATACGATAACAGTAACCATATATTGGGTAACGCTTCATGGGACTGGACAGGTGGTGTTGTAACAAATTTCACATACAAGAATATCTCTCTTGCTGCCGTATTCGATGTTAAGGTCGGTGCCGATTTGTATTCAATGTCAGCTCGTGCTGCATACGAATCTGGTAAAGCATTGGAAACATTGGAAGGACGCGAAGAATGGTATAAATCAGAAGAACAGCGTAAAGCTTTAGGCATAAGCGAAGCAAATTGGACACCGACAGGTGGTTTCATTGCTCCTGGTGTAATAGACAATGGAGACGGAACATACCGTCCTAATGATATCTACGTAAATCCTGAGGATTATTGGATGAATATCAGTCGTTATGCTCCATCAATGTTTGTTTACGACAACTCATACATTAAATGTCGTGAAATCACATTGAGCTATTCATTACCTAAAACATGGTTGAAGAATAAGGTTCAAGGATTGACTGTGTCTTTCGTTGCGCGTAATCCGTTTATTGTTTGGAAGAATATTCCTAATATCGATCCTGATTCGAACTATAACAATACTACAGGTATGGGTATGGAATACGGCTCATTGCCTTCACGTAAAAGCTATGGTTTCAATGTCAACGTTAAATTCTAATTAATTCTAAATCATTTCAAAAAGAAATACACAATGAAACGTTACAAATCATATATAAAAACAGCAATGTGCATGGCATTAGCACTTGCTTTTACAGCTTGCAGTGATGAATACATGAATGACATGAATACAGACCCGTCGAAAGCTGAAAATATTGACCCAAATTCACAGTTGACTTTTGCCGAACTACAAACATACGGCGACCTTGGAATGATAGAGATATACCGAAGCTATATAGGTGCCTTTACGCAGCAGCTTATGGGATGTTGGAATACAACAAACTACGGAGGTCAGCACAAAATTGACAATAACGAAATGAATCGTTTTTGGACAAATCTTTATACTACAGGAATCAAGAATCTTGTAGATGTTGAGGTAAAGACAGAAGGTGACGAGAACAAAGTGAACATACATGCCGCTGCTGTGATTTACAAAGTATATCTTATGTCTATCATAACAGATACATACGGTGATGCTCCATACTCAGAGGCAGCCAGAGGTTTTATCAGTGGTATGACAAGTCCACGTTATGATACACAAGAGGAAATCTACAACAGTTTCTTTACAGAACTGACTGAAGCCGCTGCCGCTTTAGACGATAAGAAAGATGAAATCACAGGTGATGTGATATTTAATGGAGATATAAGAAAATGGAAAAAGCTTGCAAATTCTCTTCGTATGCGTTATGCTATGCGTATATCTGATGTTTCTCCACAGAAGGCGCAGGAAGAGTTTGAAAAGGCATTTACAGATCCTGCCGGCTATATGACAAGTGCTGATGATGACGCATTGATTGAATATATGGAGCTTACATTCAATTTTGGTCAGGAAGCATATACAGATTACAGACGTAACGCTTTGTCACAGTTGTATTTTGGTAATGACCCTGCAAATAATCAGACTTATATCTGTTCTACTTTCTTCAATACTTTGAAGGACAATGACGACCCTCGTACTTTTGCACTTACCCGTTGTTATTTCGACAAGGGTCTGACTCAGTCAAATCCTAATAACCGTATTGATTTGACAGATGAAATGCTGGAACTGGGTGCGCAGTTCAATCCTTCAAAACCGGGTGAATTCTGGTATGAACCATGGCCGGATAATGGATATTGGAGTGAAATTATAGCGGACCTTAAAGAAAGGTATCCTGACAATACGAATTACTCAAATCCATGGTTACAGGATGCTACCCGTCCTAAATTGGCCCAGAATTTCCTTAAATCTGACAACCCGGGTGTTGTTATGACATATGCTGAGGTTGAGTTCCTATTGGCTGAGGCTAAACTTAAAGGATGGAACGTGGGCTCTACAACTGTTGAACAGCATTATGAAAATGGCGTTAGGGCTTCAATGGCATTCCTTGTTGATAATTATGATTGTGAAATAGACAATCAGGCTATAAACGATTATATTGCAAATCATCCTATCTCAGCTCTTAGTGACGAAGGTAAGAAAGAAGCTATAAATACTCAGGCTTGGATTCTTCACTTCCATAACCTGTCAGAGTGTTGGGCAAACATTCGTCGTTCGGGGTATCCAAAACTGAAATCTCCTGCCGAATATGGCTATGCAGCTGATAAGCTGACAGGAGGATACGACATCCCGGTACGTTTATGCTATCCTATTCTTGAGTCTTCATACAACAAGGAAGGCTATCAGGAAGCTTTGGACCGTATGGGTGGAACTAACAGTTGGAATATTCCTGTATGGTGGGATAAAGAATAAAAATCTAGTACACTAAACAATTTAAATTTCGTATTAAAATGAAAAATATATATTGGATATTATTTATATTGCTCGGTGCAGGTTTCTCTTTTACATCTTGTAGTGAAGAAGAGCCATTTTCTACTGCAACAGCAGATGATAACCCACGTATAATAGCACCGACATTTCCTGAACGTGATGAAAATGGCGGATTAGGAACTATTTCAGAAATTGACAGAGATGTGTTGTTCTCAATAACTGTTACAACGACACCTGCAGATTATACATCTGTGGTATGGACGCTTGATGGTGAAAATGTTGGGACAGAAAAGACACTCGAGATGAATCTTGAAGCAGGTATATATCATCTTAGAGTTGATGTCTCAACTCCTGTAGGAAAGACAACTTTTCGTGAAGGACTTGTAAAAATAAAAGCTTTGGCCGAAGATCCTCAGAGTGATGAAATCGTATTAGAACGCATTGTTGTACCAGGAGGATGGGCACGATTAAGCGGAACAAATCTTGACAAGGTAGCAAAAGTCGCTTTAAAGCAGATAAATGTTAGTGAATCTAAAAGTAATCCAGAAGTAGAAATATCTGATGTAACATACGTCGAATCAGGTGCCTATATTGAGTTTAAAATTCCTGCAGGATTGGCTGACGGTGAATATCGTGTGGCATTTGTTGATGTGAAAGGCAATAGATACGGTGCTAATACAATGGATGTTACTTCTAAGTCTTTGGTAACATCAGGCCCTGATAGTAAACAGCCAAATGCTAAGTGGACTCTTACAGGATTGAATATGGATAAAGTTGCTTCTTTGTCATTGGGTGGAAACGCAATCACTACATTCGTTGAACAGTATTCAACTCGTTTGACTTTCGTTTCACCTATAGTTGCAGATGGAGACTATGTACTGACTGGTATAACAAGTGATGGAGAAAGCGTTAATTTCTTTGTCGAAGACGAGATAAAGACAGAGCTAGCTGTTACAGTTAAGGATTCACCATCCGAAGTTGAATTATGGAAAGGACATTATTATGTTTCTTGGGAGGCTGGAGCATCAGAATCTGCAAAAGAATTTGGTGAAGTTAAAACAATGATTCAAGATTTGCCTCTAGGAAGTAAATTGAAAATATATTACACAATAGAGCCTAATGATACTTATCATCAGATTGGAACCAAAACTGCTTATTGGACGGATCTTTCAGGTTATCCTGAATCTGTATTCTCGGAAGATGGTGTTGTTGAAATTGTTTTGACTCAGGAGATAATTGACTTGTTGAAGGCTGAAGCTGGATTTATCTGTGTAGGTCATGGATATTATGTTGACCGTGTAACTTATGAAGAATAATTTATAAACAGCGAATATAATTGATAAATATGAATTTTAAAAGATTACTTTTAGTTTCGTCCATTATAGGAAATGCTGCCTGCCTCGTTCAGGCGGCAACTCCTGCAGGTTTGACGAAAGATGCAAATATTGAGAAAAAAGTTGAAGCCACACTGTCACGAATGACTTTGGATGAAAAAGTAGGACAGATGACAGAGCTTTCTATCGATGTCCTTGGTAGTGTAGTTGAAGGGGAATTCAAACTCGATAAGGAGAAAGTAAAAAATGCAATTGGAAAGTACAAAGTCGGATCTGTACTGAATGCTCCCGGGCCTGTTGCACAGAGCCGTGAGAAGTGGAAGGAAATTATCGGCTATATCCAGGAAGTATCAATGAAGGAGATAGGTATTCCTTGTATCTATGGTCTTGACCAGAATCATGGTACCACATATACACTTGGCGGAACACTTTTCCCGCAGAATATTAATCTTGGAGCTGCATTCAATCCTGAACTAACATACGAGTCGGCTGTCGTGACTGCCTACGAAACGCGTGCAAGTAATTGTCCGTGGACCTATTCGCCTACAGTCGATATGGCAAGAGATCCTCGCTGGTCACGTGTTTGGGAAAACTATGGTGAAGATTGTCTTATTAATGCCATAATGGGAAGCGAAGCTGTCCGAGGCTTCCAGGGAGATGACCCTAACCATATTCCAGAAGACCGTGTAGCGGCTTCTGTTAAGCACTACCTTGGTTACAGTATGTCGCGTACTGGTAAAGACCGTACTCCGGCTTATATATCTGAATCTGATTTGAGAGAGAAGTGTTTTGCTCCATTCAAGGCTTGTGTTGAGACTGGTGCGCTTACTATTATGGTGAACAGTGCTTCTATCAATGGTGTGCCGGTACATGCCAACAAGCAGTTGCTTACAGAATGGCTTAAAGAAGATTTGGCATGGGACGGGATGTTGATTACAGACTGGGCTGATATAAATAATCTTTATACTCGTGAAAAGGTAGCTGCCAACAAGAAGGAAGCAATAGAAATTGCAATCAATGCGGGTATTGATATGGCTATGGAGCCTTATGATCTTGATTTCTGTACACTGTTGAAGGAATTGGTAGAAGAAGGTAGAGTTCCTATGAGCCGTATAGACGATGCTGTTCGTCGTATTCTTCGTCTGAAATATCGTTTGGGACTTTTTGACAATCCTAACACTGATTATAAGGATTATCCTAAATTCGGAAGCAAGGAACATGCCGCAATCGCACTCAAAGCAGCTGAAGAATCAGAAGTGTTGCTGAAAAACAAGAATAACATATTACCATTGGCAAAAGGTAAGAAAATCCTTGTGACAGGTCCTAACGCAAATTCCATGAGATGCCTTAACGGCGGATGGAGCTATACATGGCAGGGGCATCTTGCCGACCGCTTTGCAGGCGAGTATAATACCATCTACGAAGCTGTAAGCAACAAGTTTGGCGCTGATTTGGTAACCCTAGAACAAGGAGTTACATACGTTGCCGAAGGAGCGTATTACGAAGAAAGCACTCCTGAAATAGAAAAAGCTGTGGCTGCAGCAAAGAATGTAGATGTAATCATCGCATGTATAGGCGAAAATTCATATTGCGAGACTCCTGGAAATCTGGCAGACCTTGCAATCTCTGAAAACCAGCGTAACCTTGTTAAAGCTCTTGCTACGACAGGCAAGCCTATTGTTCTTGTAATAAATGGCGGTCGTCCACGTGTTATAAGTGACATTGAACCTTTGGCAGACGGTGTAATTAATATCTTGTTGCCTAGTAATTATGGTGGAGATGCATTGGCAAATATCCTTGCCGGTGATGCAAATCCAAGTGCTAAGATGCCATATACATATCCAAGAAACCAAGCTGAACTTACTACATACGATTATCGTGTAAGCGAGGAAATGGATAAGATGGAAGGTGCATACGATTATGATGCTGTAATTTCTGTTCAATGGCCTTTCGGTTACGGTTTGAGTTATACTACTTTCGATTACAGGAATCTGCGTGTGAACAAAGATACTTTTACTGAAAACGAAAAACTGGAATTTACAATAGACGTTACAAATACTGGAAAGATTGCAGGTAAAGAAGTTGTAATGTTGTTCAGCAGCGATTTGGTAGCATCGCTCACACCAGAGAATCGCAGACTGCGCGCATTCAAGAAAGTGGAATTACAGCCAGGTGAGACCAAAACTGTAACATTGACTATCAAAGGAAGCGATCTTGCTTTTGTAGGTGCTGACGGAAAATGGATACTTGAGAAAGGTGATTTCCGTATGCAGGTAGGAAATCAAGTCTTGAATATTAAATGTTCTGATACACATAAATGGGAAACTGCTAATATCTGTGTTAATAAATAGCATTGTCTGATTACTTTTAACGAGCCTGGTCATTTTGAAATGGCCGGGCTTTTTTGTTTGTAAACATTAAATAATTACCTTTGCATTATCATTCAAAACATCACAAAATGCAGCAGGAAGATACATATAAGACCATAGAGGGGATTTCCGAATCAATTTACACAGAAAAGCGAAGCAAATTCATAGCCATAGCTCTTCCGGTCCGTACACTTGGGGAGATAAAGACATACCTTGAGGAATATCAGAAGAAATATTATGATGCCCGTCACGTGTGTTATGCCTATATGCTTGGGGATGAAAGAAAGGATTTCCGTGCCAATGACAATGGTGAGCCTTCCGGTACTGCAGGACGTCCTATACTCGGTCAGATAAATTCTTTCGGACTTACAGATATTCTTGTTATTGTGGTGAGATATTTCGGAGGAATAAAATTGGGAACAAGCGGACTTATAGTCGCATACAAAACTGCTGCCGCTCAGGCTCTTGAAGAAGCTGTAGTGATAGAGAAAACTGTTGACGAGGATGTGTATTTTGCTTTTGAATATCCTTTTATTAACGATGTAATGAGGGTTGTGAAGGAAGAGGAGCCGGAGATTCTCGAACAGTCGTATGATATGGACTGTCTGATGAAGCTGAGAATCAGAAAATCTTCAATGCCTAAGTTGAGGGCACGTTTGGAAAAAGTGGAGACATTGCGTTTTATTGATGAAAATATAGATACAGAGGTTTAATAATTTATAATTATCAGAAATATGCTTTTACTATTTGTGAACTAATTTTAAAATACTATCTTTGTGCCAAATAGATAATCAATCGACTATGAAAGCATTTGTAATTTCTTTACTTCTTGTTTTTCTTGTTTCCGGATGCGAAATAAGAAAAGGTGAAGGTGTTGTCCCGCTGGAGAAGGTAGAGGAATTACTTGAAAGTATCACAATTACAGAACTGTTTAAGGAAAAGCCGATAGCTGCAGAAGACATAATAATCACCAAAGAACTTTTATTTGATAAATATACTCTTGAGGATGTTTATCCTTACAAGGACACTGTACGTTCCATAAAGTGGGATGTTATAAAGAAGTGTCTGGCATACGTCGAGAATATGGAACCCGAATCGGGTAAATGGTGTGTCATACAGAATTACAGAAACAGAAACGGTGAAGCTGCATTGGTCAGAAGGTTTGTCAGAAATGAATACAAGCGTGTATCTGATACTTTGGGAGTGGAAAGATATCAGTCTGTGCCTTTGTATCTGTTGTCAGATACCGTTACCCCCGAGCGTTATGGTCGTGACGGCTCTTTAGCTTCTGTTCTTGGAAGAAAAGGTGGATATATTCATATACGTTCTGCCACGTTCGATGACGAATGGTATGTTCCGGAAAGATATGTCAAGATGCTTTCCGATTCTACAAACTTCCATCATGTCGTTTTCGTTGACCGTGGGGATCAGAATATAACCACTCTTGAAAGAGTGGCAAAGGCAGAATGGAAGGTGAGAAGCATTAACCCTGCTACTACCGGACGTCATTACCCTCCATACGCTCAAGAGACTCCGCTTGGTATGTATCTAATTCAGGAAAAGAAACAGAAGATGATTTTTCTGAAGGATGGTTCGAGTGCAGTAGGAGGTTATGCGCCGTATGCAAGCCGTTTTACCAATGGGGCATATATACATGGAGTGCCTGTGAATGTTACTGCCACAAAGATGATAGAATACAGCTGGAGTTTGGGTACCACTCCGCGTTCACACATGTGCGTTCGTAATGCAACTTCGCATGCCAAATTTGTTTACGACTGGGCTCCGGTGCAGGAAAGCCTGGTTGTAGTAATTGAATGAATATTCGATATAACATTTCATTGAGTTTTTTAACTAACTGATTTTCAGATATATTAATATAAAGTGCTATCTTTGCGGCTGAATTTTTCATTGATTTTTGATAATGCGCAATATATTAATATCTATATTTCTTGTTTGTTCCGGCTTTGTAGTTCCTGCCATGGCACCGTCTTTTGCCAGTGGTATGCTTGTACATTCTCCTTCAGAGGTTGACGAATGTGCCAATCTTTATGAATCTATGCAGCTTGATGGAGTTGTCAATTATAAGGCTTTTCGTCAGGCTGTAGAAGGATACAGGAAAATCGAAAACCGTCATCGTGATATTCTTACCCTTATAGATTTCTCCAAGCCCTCGACAGAGAAGCGTCTCTATGTATTTGACATGAAGAACCGCAAGATGCTTTTCAACTCTCTTGTATCGCATGGCAGAAACAGCGGGGAGAACTATGCCACATCATTCTCAAACGAATATGGTTCTTATAAAAGCTCTTTGGGATTCTATCTTACTGAGACTACCTATAACGGAGGTAACGGGTATTCGCTTATCCTTAATGGACTGGAAAAGGGGATAAACGATAAGGCAAAGGAACGTGCCATAGTGGTTCATGGAGCATCTTATGCCAATCCTTCAGTGATAAAGGGCGGTGGTCGCTTGGGTAGAAGTCTTGGATGTCCTGCGCTTCCTCAAAAGATTTCCAAACCAATTATTGATGCAATAAAGGGTGGAAGCGTGATGTATATTTATGCCGAGAAACCTGAATACTTCGCACAGAGTGAGATTCTGTCTGATGTGACTGACGGAAAGAAATCATGATTTTCCCATTATAATCGTAAATACTGTTCCGTAACCGACTTTTGATTCTACATTTATTAATCCGTCGTGCAGGGTAATTATCTGCTTGCAGAGGCTTAAGCCTATACCTGAACCGTTTGGTTTAGTGGTGAAGAACGGAACGAAGATTCTTTCCTTTACTTCAGGTATAATGCCTTCTCCGTTGTCGGATATGGTGAATTTTATAGAATCGTTTTTGTGATATACGGCTGATACTTCTATTCTAGGATTTTCTGTTTTTCTGCATGCTTCAATAGCATTCTTTATAATGTTCAGAAATACCTGTTCCAACTGTGCCCTGTCAGCAGATAGAGTCATATCATTGTCTTCCAGAGTAAAATGTATATAATCTGTAGCTGTAAGTCCTTCGATGTCCTTGAAAAAGTCATAAACTTTTATTTCGCTTTTTACTGGTGCTGATATTCGTGTAAGTTTTCTGTAGTTGTCAACAAATTCCATCAGTCCCTTACAGCGACGGTTTATTATTCCCAGTCCCTGAGAAATATTTCTCTGGGTACTTTCGTTTATCGGGAATTCTACGCTTCTTTCTTGCAGAGTGTCCGACAATGAAATGATAGGGGTAATGGAATTCATAATCTCATGCGTTAGCACCCTGATGAGCTTTTGCCATGCTTCCATTTCGTTCTTTTCCAGTGCAGAATGGATATTGCTCATGCTCACTATGAATTGTTCCTGCCCGTGAACGGAAATCCTGGTACATGAAACAGATAAATCAAGGGTTGATTCCTGCTTCTTTCTGTGTACTATCTTTTCCTTATTGTTCAGTGCATCCTGAATATCTTCCGGCAGTTTGAATACCTCCGGCCCTAAGATATTCTTTGCTGACTTGTTCATCCATATAATTCTTCCGTCCTTATATGTAGAGATTACGGCGGTATCTACACTGTTCATTAGGTTCTTGTAGTACTGGTATTTCGTCTCGTCTTCCATGGCAGAGCTTTTCAGGTCCTTTATGATGAACGTCAGAGTCTCTGCCAGTTCAGATATCTTCCTGTCCTTGAAAGGGGGAGTTATTATACTGCTTGTATCTTTCGATTTCAGGCATTCTATGGCTTTCCTTATCATCTTTGTCTGTTTGTTCTGCAGCCGGTATATGTTTATTATTACGAGCAGACATAAAACAGAACAAAGTAGACAGGAAAAAACGAGTTTAGTATGCATACAGTAAACCGTTCCTGCCATACACAGAAACAGCGCGACCGTATTTGTCAATATGTAGATATTGAATCTTCCCATACCTGATGAATTAGAGTTGTAGTTTGTCTATTTTTCTGTAAAGTGCGAATCTGCTTATACCTAAAAGCTCGGCAGCCATAGTGTAATTCCCGTTCGTTACCTTTATGGCTTTTTCTATCGCCTTTCTTTCCAAAGCCTCAAGGTTCAGTTCCTCGTCCGGCAGGCTTTTCTGTTCCTTGGTATTATGTGCGAAGATAAAGTCGTCGGTACGCAGCGAACTGTTGTCGCTCAATATTACAGCCCTTTCTATTATGTGCTGAAGTTCTCTCACATTTCCTGGCCATGAATATTTCATGAGTTTGTTTTTTGCGTCCCTGTTGATGCTGGAGATTTCTTTTCTGTACTTCCTGTTGTATATCTTCAGGAAATGCTCTGCTAGCAGGATTATATCGTTTCCTCTTTCCCTGAGTGGTGGAATGTGAAGCTCAATGGTGTTTATGCGGTAGAGGAGATCCTGGCGGAACTTTCCTTCGTCTATCATGGATTGAAGGTTTGAGTTGGTGGCGGATATCAGACGTATGTCTATCGGTGTATGTTCCACTCCTCCAAGTCTTGTGATATACCTTTTCTCCAATGCAGTGAGCAGTTTTGCCTGCATTGGCAATGACAGGTTTCCTATCTCATCAAGAAACAGTGTACCTCCCGATGCCATTTCCATTCTTCCCGGTTTTGACTTTCTTGCGTCTGTAAACGCGCCTTTTTCATATCCGAAAAGCTCACTCTCGAACAACTGTTCGGGTATGCTCCCAAGGTCTATGGTGATAAAACTTTCTCCGGCACGTGGCGAAAGGTTCTTCACCATACGTGCCACCATATCCTTACCCGTACCGTTCTCGCCTAAAATCAAGATGTTGGCATCCGTCTCAGACAGTCTGTATATCGTGTCCTTCAACTTTCTTACGGCCGGAGATTCTCCTATGAAGTCCGAAATCGGCGATTCGTTTCCCATAGCCGATACCTGTTCGCGCAATCTGTTGATTTCTTTGTTCGATTTGCTAAGTTTTATTGCAGACGACAGTGTGGCAAGCAGTTTCTCCTTTTCCCAGGGTTTTGAGATGAAGTCGGTTGCACCTGCCTTTATAGCCCTGACAGCCTTTTCTGTGTCGGCGTATGCTGTCATGAACACCACTACAGCTTTAGAGTCAATGCTTAATATTTGTTCCAGATATTCAAACCCCTCATTACCGCTTATTGCGTCGCGGCAGAAATTCATATCCAGAAGTATCACGTCCGGACTGAAAGTTTCCATGAAGTGCTTTATCCTCGATGGCTGAGTAGTTACCTTAATCTTTTCCATATATGGTTCCAGCAGAAGATTTAATGCAAACAGCACATCTTCATTGTCGTCTATTATAAGTATTTTTCCTTTGTCTTCCATGTTATTATCGTGTTTTTGCAAATATAATATTTAAAACAATGTGTTGTATGTGCGTTATCACACGTTTTTTGTGCGTAAACGCACGATATAGCGAATGATTTACTTCTTCTAAACATCTGAAAAATAATGATATAGCATAATGGCATAGTTTTTGATTTTAATATACCGGATAAATTATTTTCATTTAACTTCATTGACTTACAGTTGCCATGAAACGAATAAGAATATTTCTGACTTTAATTTTAATAGTTTGTACCGGAGGCATTGCCTATGCAGGTGATACAAACAGAAAACTTACGCTCACTCTCGAAGATGCCATATCGATGGCACACGATAATTCGCCGGAGGTACAGGCTGCAAGACATACATACCGTGCAGCCTATTGGAATTACCGTTCTTTCCGTGCCAACTATCTGCCGTCGGTAAGTCTGATTTCCAATCCATATCTTAACAGGCAGATTAACAAGATTACCCAGCCGGATGGAACTGAACAGTTCATCCGTCAGAATAATTTGAGTACCGACCTTGGATTGCAGATTAGCCAGAATGTATCTTTCACGGGTGGTAACTTTTTCGTACAGACCTCTACACAGAGGATTGACGAGTTTGGAAGCAATGGCAGAGCGTATAACACTCAACCGTTTTCAATAGGTTACACTCAGTCGCTTTTCGGATATAACTATCTGAAATGGGACAAGCGTATCGAGCCTGTGAAATACCGTGAGGCATGCAAGACTTATGCGGAGACTATGGAACTTATTGCGTCAAGAACATGTCAGCTTTTCTATGCCCTTGCCTCGGCACAGACCAATCTTAATATAGCACGTTCCAACTATGCTTCTGCCGATACATTGTACAGATATGCTCGCGGAAGATATAACATAGGCAGTATCACCGAAAATGAGATGCTTCAACTTGAAGTGAACAAACTGAATGAGGAAACAAACATGATGAATGCCGGAATAGAAGTTGAAGATGCCATGCTAACACTGCGTTCTTTTCTCGGAATAAATGACGATGCGGAGATAGAAGTTATTCCTGCAGACAGCATATACTATTTTAATGTACCGCTTGATGAGGCTCTCAGACAGGCGTACGAAAACAGTCCGGATATCGACCTGTATAAAAGGCAGAAACTCGAAAGCCGCAGTCAGCTTGCATCAGCTAAAGCGTCAAGAGGTTTGAAGGCTGACCTGTATTTGCAGTTCGGCCTGTCACAGACGGCAGACATTTTTAAGGATTCGTACAGAAATCCGCTCGACCAACAGTATGTGAGTCTTTCCATAGCAATACCTATATTGGATTGGGGACGAGGCAAGGGAAAAGTGAAAGTGGCAAAATCGAATGTGGAACTGGTGGAGACACAGGTGGCTCAGGCCATGACGGACTTCGAACTGAATGTCAGGAAAATGGTACGCCAGTTCAATCTTCAGTCGCAACAGGTAAGTGTCGCACGAAAAACGGAACGCACTGCCACGAAGCGTTACGAAGTGGCTCTCAAACTTTATCTTATGGGTAAATCATCTATACTTGATTTAAATGCGGCGACAACTGAAAAAGACTCTGCACTCCGTAACTACATATCAGCTATGCAGACATACTGGACTCTATACTATGGTCTGCGCAGTATAACACAGTATGATTTTATGAATAAATGTCCGATATGGCATAATCTTGAATTCTGATAATAAAAAACATTACATCTATGGATATAAAACTAAAGAAGAAACCCTGGTACATACGCTACAAGTACAGGATAGCAGGCGGGGCAGTAATCCTTGCCGGGATAGTTTATGTGATAGTTCTTGCGTCCGGTCCTCGCCGGTTGCGGATAGACATCGACAAAATACAAATTTCGGAAGTTACGGACTCGGATTTCATGGAGTATGTTGACGTAGAAGGCATAGTACAGCCCATTATGACCATTATGGTGAATGCGCGCGAAGCCGGGAATGTAAACAGCATCGTAGCCGAAGAAGGAAGACTGATGAAGAAAGGAGATACGATATTGATACTCTCCAATCCGAATCTGATGAGAGATATCGACGACCAGCGTGATGATTGGGAAAAACAGATGATAACTTACCGCGAGAAAGAGCTTGAAATGGAGCAGAAAACTCTAGTCCTGAAGCAGCAGACACTGGAAGCCGAATACGAACTGAATAAAATCAGGAAAAGTTTTGCCCTCGAAAAAGAAGAATACGAAATGGGAATACGCAGTAAGGCACAACTTGAAGTGTCGCGCGATGAGTATGAGTATAAGACGGAGTCCACACGACTTAAATTGCGCAGTCTTCGTAGCGATTCTGCCATGACAGTTATCAGAAAAGAACTTCTGAAGAACGATTATGACAGGGAACAGAAGAAACTCCAGCGCAGCCTTGAAAGAATAAATGACCTGGTAGTGCGGGCACCGGTGGACGGGCAGTTGAGTTTTGTGAAAGTAACTCTCGGTCAGCAGGTAGGAGCGGGAGAGAACATTGCCGAAGTAAAAGTCCTTGACCAGTTTAAAGTGCACACTTCGTTAAGCGAATATTATATCGTCAGAATAACAACAGGACTACCGGCTACTGTATCTAATCAGGGAGAGAAATATCCTTTGAAAGTCACAAAAGTAGTTCCAGAGGTGAAGGACCGTATGTTCGATGTCGATCTGGTCTTTACCGGAGATATGCCGGACAATGTCCGCCTGGGTAAGAGCTTCAGAGTACAGATAGAGTTGGGACAGCCGGAGCAGGCAGTTGTAATTTCGCGCGGTAATTTCTACCAGCATACAGGCGGCAGATGGATTTATAAGCTCAGTGATGACAAGACACGGGCATATAAAGTGCCAATAACCATTGGCCGTCAGAATCCGCGTCAATATGAAATAACCGAAGGTTTGCAGCCCGGTGATTGTGTGATTACGTCAGGATATGATAACTTTGGCGATGCGGAGGAACTGGTGTTTTAGTTAAAAATACAAAGCGTCTCGGTATTATTTATTTGAAAAAGGAATTTGAAGTATGAAAACTATAATTTATGCATGGCGTTTTCTGGTACGCCTTAAATCTTACACAATAATAAATATTGTAGGTCTGTCGTTAAGTCTGGCATGCTGTATCATATTGCTCCGTTACATAAACAGTGAATTGTCTGTTGACGATAACTGTGTGGACAAGGACTCTGTTTACGGAGTAAAATTCGTGTTAGATGGAGTAACTTATGGATTATCTATTGCGGAGTTGGACGGGCTAGATAGTATGTACGTAGATAAAAGATATATCAGCGGACGTGCCCAACTCACTATTTTGGAGCAAGATTACGTAGAGTATGAAGGTGAGCGCTATATTATGAACGGAATAGTGGCGGATAATGAATTCTTTAAAATAGTTCCTATGTTTAAAATCGGAAGTGACGGATAACATAAGATAGCACTAAAAA
>OGCN01000229.1_pt1 | contig 98534 bp, 87 predicted proteins | sample 1570181 | NCBI WGS metagenome assembly OGCN01 (sample SAMEA4370584, study PRJEB24528) | human gut metagenome | reverse complement strand
CGTGGTATCTATGCCAATAAAATTCAGTAAAAAATTCCACCGTGGTATCTATGCCAATAAAATTCATGTAAAAGATACCATTGTGGTACCTACACGCTAAAAATTTAACATTCAGATACCGGAAGGTCTCTATAGATCAAAAATTGCTTTTCCAGATACCGCTTTTTCTAAAAAACCGGTATCTGGAAAAGCAATTTTTACTATATAGGTGACATTTCCTGATTTCAAGCATTAAAATTTCGGAAAACTGTCACCTAAAACTTTAATTTTTCGTCTATAGATACCCCGCCTTATCATTGAGTGATTTAACAGGGTATTTTTATGTTTATTCCAGTTCATGGAATTCGTAGCTGTTTTTGAGGCGTCCCTTTAACTGCAGGTTCTGGTGCCTTTATATTTGTCACACAGACAGGATTTGCGGGCATCATTCTTTTACTTATGGTTTTCCAATCCACAGGAAGGAGGGGGACATTTCTTTCGGAAGAACAAATTTGCAACTGCGCCGTAGTTCCATCATGTAACGTTAATAGCATAAAAGTAAAACCTTTGCCAAACCAACCTGAAATCAACATCGGCGCTGACTTGTAAATTTTTCTGTAGAAAGAGAATGTCCCCCTTCTTCCGTCGCATAGAGAAACCTTATATCTAAAACAACTCCCCCGCAAATCCGTCCCACTTGCCAAACCCAAAGGCTCCCAGCCCCCCGCAGTTAACCAGCAATTTATAAAGTTTTGAGATACTCCACAATACTTGTCACACTGTTGGCACCATCCGCCACCGCGGTCACAATCTGACGCAGCTTCTTGGTGCGGACATCTCCTGCCACAAAAAGCCCCGGCTGCTCCGTCACCCCGTCTTCTCCGGCACGCACATAGCCATGATCTAAATCCAGCACAGAAGCCACCGCATCGGTCTGTGGATTCATACCGACTGCGATAAAGATACCGCTGACCGGCAGTTCTTTTTCTTCTCCTGTTCCGGTGTTAGCGATTACCAGATGATCGACCATCTGCTCCCCACAGATTTCTTTCACCACGGTATCCGGCAGGAAGGTGATCTTCGGCTCATTTGCCACCTGTTCCTGCAGTACCTTCGTGCCACGCAGTTCCTGTCTGCGGTGAATCAGATACACTTTTTCACATCCGGCTGCCAGATACAGGGCATCTTCCAGTGCCACATCTCCACCGCCGACAACCGCCACTGTCTTGTTACGGAAAAAAGCTCCATCACAGGTTGCACAGTAAGACACCCCGGCTCCTGCCAGTGTTTCTTCTCCCGGCACCCCGAGTTTCCGGTGTCCGGCTCCGGTTGCCAGCAATACCGTTTTTGTCTCATAGACGGTTCCGGAAGCACCGGTGATTTTCCACGTTCCGTCTGTATTTTTTTCTACGTTATCCACTTCATCGCTGATGAACGGAACCTCCAGTGCTTTTGCATGCTGCTCAAATTTCTGCGCCAGATCAAACCCATTGGTTTCCGGCAGTCCCAGATAATTATCAACTTCCTGCGTATAAATCATCTGTCCGCCACCCATCGGCTCTTTCTCTAAAACAACCACATCCAGACAGGCGCGCTTTGCGTAAACAGCTGCCGAAAGACCTGCCGGACCGCTTCCTATAATGACTAAATCGTACATGTTATTCCTCCTGATTTTCAAAAAATCTATTTCATAAATAATGGCATTTTTATTCTTTCCTATTTTACCATACCCCTATACAATGCGCTATTTTCTTTTCTCCAATAATAACAAAATATGCTCCTTTTACAAAAATTTTACGTGATTCAGGGTTGAAAAATCCATTTACAAATGCTATCATAACCAAGGATTTAAATCCACAATCATAAAAATCTGAGTAATGGAGGTGAAATTCATGGACAGTAGCGATAGTTTTGGGCGAAGTAGACATTTGAATACCGATGCTTTTTTCACTGGCAAAATTATCGTTTTCACTGGAAAATGAATTTTGCCGATTCATGATGTTTAAAGCACCGGTAGGTGCTTTTTTTGTGCCTGAATATATAAAACTGTATACCTGAGCCCTTTTCTATTGTGCATATCCGCAGCATGATGTAGCTTTTGTTGCACATGATGACTGCACACAAGGAAAGGAGAATTCATATGAACAAGAAATATTTAGAGCTTACAAAGCTGATCCGAAGCAAACAGAATGACCATGAAATCTTAAAATGCTTATCTAATTATCACGAAAATGACATTGCCGATATGCTTACGGTTATGACTCCAAAAGAAAGGAAACGTATTTATACGCTTCTGGGGCCACAGAAGATTGCGGAAATCTTCGCATATCTGGATGAACCGCAAATCTACTTTTCCGAACTCTCCGTCAAAGATGCCGCCAAAGTAGTTTCCCTGATGGATTCCGATGATGCCGTTGACGTCCTCGAAACGCTCGATGATAAAAAAAATATGAAATCGTGGAAAATCTGGACAAAGCTGCCATAAAAGATGTAAAAATGCTGCTTTCCTATGACGATGACGAAATCGGAAGCTGCATGACAACCAACTACATCTGCATTCCAAAGGGACTTTCCGTCCGTCAGGCAATGAGCGAACTGGTCCGTCAGGCCGGAACCAATGACAATATTTCAACCATTTATGTACTGGATGAATCCCTGAAATTTGCCGGTGCTATTGATCTGAAAGATCTTATTATTGCAAGAAAACATGATGTGCTTGACGATATTATCGTCCGCTCCTATCCATCGGTAACCGATCACGAAAAAATTGATGACTGCATGGAAAAAATCATGGATTATTCGGAAGATTCCATTCCTGTCCTGTCGCAGGACGGTCATATGCTCGGTGTTATTACATCCGAAGATATCGTAGAGATGGTTGACAATGAGATGGGGGAAGACTACGCAAAACTGGCCGGCCTCACCGCCGAAGAAGATCTCAAAGAAACCACGGCACAAAGCATGAAAAAACGTCTCCCATGGCTCATCATCCTGCTGTTCCTTGGGATGATCGTTTCCTCTGTTGTAGGTGTCTTTGAGCATGTTGTGGCTGTACTTCCGATTGTAATCTGTTTCCAGTCTCTTGTGCTTGACATGGCCGGGAACGTCGGTACCCAGTCGCTGGCAGTTACTATCCGTGTCCTGATGGATGAAACACTCACCGGAAAACAAAAACTTTTCTTACTGGTAAAAGAAATGAAAATCGGTCTTTTAAATGGTGGAATTCTTGGTATAATGGCACTTGCACTGCTTGGCATCTACATCCACCTGTTTAAGGGATACACCTGGATCGGAGCATTTGGCATCTCTGGCTGCGTCGGCATCTCGCTTCTCGTGGCAATGGTGATCTCAAGCCTCGTAGGTACTGTGATTCCCATGTTTTTCCATAAGATAAAGATCGATCCTGCGGTTGCATCCGGTCCACTCATTACAACCGTCAATGACCTTGTGGCTGTTGTGACTTATTACGGTCTGGCATTTTTGTTACTGATCATGTAAAAAGATAATCTTTGCACCATACTACCGAAAAATGCTGCCTGACAACAATATGGTACAGGCAGCATTTCTATTGGACAATTTCTAAGCTGCGTAGGAGATATCGCTTACGCGAGATACCACAGATAGAAAATCTATCCGCAGACGGATACCCTTTACTGAATAACCAGTTCTTCAATCGTCACATTTTTCTCTTTGTCAATGTCAAAAGCTTTAAGCACCGGCTGATCCATATCCATCAGGGAAAGAATCAGGTAATTGACCGTCGGATCATACGCCAGACGCTTATCTTCCTCGGACGGGCGTGACGGCGATTCCGGATGGGAATGCCAGTTGCCAAGCGGTACCAGATGGTTTGTGCGCATATCTTTGACAGCAGCAAGCTGATCCTTCGGATTCATAGAAAAATGCTCGTTGGTGTGATCAACATTTTCTAACAGATACACCTTCTCAATGATTTTTTTATCACCATCTTTGGTACCTGCAATTAAACCACATGCTTCTTCTGGAAGATTTTCCTTTGCATGGGCTAAGATTTTTTCATAGTCTGCTTTTTTCATGGTAAGCATAACATTTTCCTCCTTTTCAAGGAGCAAATCGCATATAAAGTCTGCTTCGCAGAAGCGATTTGCGTAGGAGATATCGCTTACGCGATACCTCATGTGGAGCAGTTCGCATATAAAAGTCCGCTTCGCGGAGACGAACTGCGTAGGAAATGCATCTTACGATGCATTTCAATGATCTGGGCACTCTACCTGCTCGTAATCAATCAGTTCTGTGATGGTCGGATGATCGCCACAGATGGCACACTTATGATCTGCCTTTGGCAGTTTGATCGTGTGGAATTCCATCTTTAACGCATCAAAAGTCAGAAGCTTTCCGGTTAAGAGATCGCCCACACCGATCAGATATTTGATGGCTTCCATCGCCTGTAAGGATCCGATGACACCGCCCATTGCGCCGATGACACCAGCCTGCTTGCAGGTCGGAACTGCATCCTTTGGTGGTGGATTCTTGAATACACAACGATAGCATGGTCCTTCTCCCGGAACATAGGTCATGAGCTGACCCTTGAAACGGATGATTCCTGCATGGGAAAATGGCTTCTTTGCCATTACACAGGCATCGTTGATTAAGAATTTTGCCGGGAAGTTATCGGTTCCATCAATGATGAAATCATAATCTTTAATGAGATCCATAATATTTTCAGAAGTAACGAACTCACGGTATGTATTTACAGTTACATCCGGGTTCATTGCGTTCATGGTCTCTTTTGCAGATTTTACTTTTGCTTTTCCTACATCTGCGGTGCCGTGAATGATCTGACGCTGTAAGTTGGACAGATCAACTTCATCTGCATCGACAATACCGATGGTTCCCACACCGGCTGCGGCAAGATACATTGCTGCCGGTGCACCGAGTCCGCCTGCACCGATAATCAAAACTTTTCCGTTAAGGAGCTTTTTCTGTCCCTTCACACCAACCTCCTGCAGGATGATGTGACGGCTGTAACGCTCCATCTGTTCATTGGTAAATGCCATTAGAAGCTTCCTCCTCCCATGAAGTATAAGAATTCAACTACATCGTTTTCCTTTAATGTTACGTTTGCAAGATCGTGATTTTCTACGAAATCATCGTTTACGGTAACGGTCACATATTCCGGATTTTCAACCTTCTCGTCAACAACGAGCTGTGCCAGCGTGGTTCCCTCTTTGATGTCTTTTACGTTTCCTGCGATTGTTACTTTCATCGGTAACTCCTCCTAAATATATTTTTTCACAATTTCTTCCAGTTCCGGCTTCTTAATCAGACCGCGCACACGCTCTGCTTCCTTTCCATCTTTGAAAAACAGGATGGTCGGAGAAACCATAACGGAATACTGTTCTGCCAGTTCCCCGTCAAAATTTGCATTGACTTTGACCACTTTTAAGCGATCCTCATAATCATCTTCGATATCGCCAAGAATCGGTGACATCTGTTTGCACGGAATGCAGGAATCGGAATAAAACTCCACCAGTACCGGTATAGAAGCCTGCAAAACCTCCGCTTCAAAATTATCTTTACTTACTCTTGCTGCCATGCGCTTAACCTCTCTTGTCTACTCTTCGAGTTTCTTTACAATAAGGTCATAAGTTCCATCTTCATTGTCGATCAGCTTTAATACCTGCTGTCCCTCTTCCTTGAAACTTCTCGGTACGTTCTGCACCGGCTCTCCATCATTCATATGTACGGAAAGCACCTGTCCGATCTCTAACTCTTCCATGGCCACCTTTGCCTTGACAAACGTCATCGGGCAGACCACATCCGTAATATCTACAGTTTCATCAATTGTAAAATCAGCCATTGTATGCCTCCTTTATCTTCTCTTCAAATTTATCAAGTCCCACTCTCTCGAGTGTCATGCGGAAACGCTCTCCTGGATTGGCATTGTCATCAAAGAACTGGATTGCCGCATCGGTAATGCGGAATAACTGTTCCTCGGATGTCACAAGCGGAAGATACTTCTCGCCCTTGTATACGCGGTTTCCAAACAGTCCACCGAAAGATACCTCAAATGCAGGTGTCGCTTTCCATGCATCGGTCGGACAGGCCTTTACACAGCGTCCGCAGTTGTTACATTTTTCCTCATCGAGAACGATTTTTCCGTCCACGGTGCTGATTGCATCCACGCGGCAGGTCTTCTCACAGATCCCACAGTTGATGCAGGCTGCTTCCTCCCATTCCACAATGGATGCACCCTTGATTCCGACATCATTTTCTTCTGCCTTTAAGCAGTTGTTCTGGCATCCGGTTACACCAAATTTAAACTTATGCGGAAGTTCTCTTGCAAAATAACGCTCATCCAGTTTTTTTGCAATATCATAACTGTCAATATTTCCACTAGGGCATACCGCCGATCCCTGACAGGCTGTAATCGTACGGACACGCGGTCCACACACACCCGGCTTACATCCCCCGGTTGCCAGCACTTCCTTAACTTCTTCTACATCGTCAAGTTTGATAAATGGGATTTCCACACTCTGACGGGAAGTCAGATGTACGTGTCCGTCTCCGTATTTTTCTGCAACCTTTGCGATAATCTGTAAATTCTCTGCTGTAAGATTTCCACCTACCACAGCCAGCCGCAGGGAAAAATTATTTTTTTGTTTCTGGCGCATAAATCCGCCTTTTTTCAATGTAGCATAATCAACAGCCATTACTCTCTCCTTTAAACCTTGTGTATTTTTCTTTGTTTATCCGGCGGTATTTTGGATTGCTGCTGTAAAATCCTGCTTCAGATCTTCGATATCCTCAATACCGACACTTATTCTTATCATATCATCAAATACGGCGGCGTCAATCTTTTCCTGCTCGGTTGAGTGTGCCGCCAGTGTGGATTCCGGATGTACGATCAGTGTCTTGGTATCTCCGATATTGGATACGATCTGCGGAATGGTCAGCGCATTCATGATTGCAAAAGCGCGTTCCTTGCTTCCCACGCGAATGGTTAAAATTGCTCCAAATCTTCCATCCAGCAACTGCTTTGCCACACCGTTCCACGGACTTGATGCAAGTCCCGGATAGTTTACGCTGATTCCCGGAATGGTTTCCAGATAAGCCGCAAGCTGCATTGCGTTGTCACACGCCCGCTCCATACGAAGCCCCAGTGTCTCCATACCAAGCAGATTATAGTATGCAGTCTGCGGCGCCATACAGGCTCCCATGTTGCGGAACAATCCGTTTCTCAGTTTTGCAGTAAAGGCAAATTTTGCAAACTTTTTATAGTCTTTCATGCCCGGATACCGCTCCAGATCCCATTTGAATCTTCCCGCATCGGTGATCACACCACTGATGGCACTGCTGTTGCCGTTGATGTATTTGGATGTGGAATTGATCACGATGTCTGCGCCAAGTTCGAGCGGACGAACGAGAAACGCGGTAGCTACCGTATTATCGATCATGAGCGGAAGATTGTGCCGCTTTGCGATCCCTGCAAGTGCCGGGATGTCGGTCACATCCAGCTTTGGATTGCCAATCGTCTCCGCGAAGATGACTCTCGTCTTATCCGTGATCTTGGATTCGAGATCTGCCAGATCATTCGTATCTGCAAAAATTGTTGTAATCCCAAACGCTTCCAGATCGTGGTAAAGATCAATCGTTCCTCCATACAGGCTGGTGCTTGTGATGATCTCATCACCACTTCCTACGATATTCAGAAGGGCATTGGTAATTGCCGCCATGCCGGATGCACAGGCAACGGATGCCACACCTTTTTCCAGAACCGTCATGCGTTCTTCAAATGCTGCGATGGTCGGGTTATTGATTCTCGTGTAAGAATATCCAGCAGCTTTGTTGTGAAACAGCTTCTCATGCTGCTCTGCCGATGGCTGAAAGAAAGCACTGGACTGGTACACCGGGGTAAGTGTGGCTCCGGTCACCGGATCTCCGGTTTTTGTACCATGTAGTAGTTCTGTGTTGAATCCCATTTCATTTCCCCTAATTCATACTTATCTAATAGGTTTAATATGTTATAGTTAATATACCGCAATCATACCCTATTGTCAACCTTTTATTTCCACTTATTTTTCCATCAAAAAAATCCCCGCTGGTTAAAACCAGCAGGGATTCCATTCTCATAATAAAATGATTATTCTGTCCAGTGCTCATCCTTAAATACGATGCGGCGGTAAGTCTCAAAATCAACCCACTTATTAAAGAAGTTCTCAGAGATCTCACTGCCCTCTGCGGAAAGCTCCTTCTTGAACGCATCCACATCTGCGGCACTTGTTACATGAACTGCAAATCCACGGCCGTTGATGACAGGCACATCGTTGTATGCAAAGTCAGCAAGCGGAATAATTGCAGTAACCTTCTGGTCACGGATGGATACCGCTACCTGCTCACGCAGAACAACCACATCAAAGCTGTCCGGATACTGATACGTCTCACCCTTGACCGGAATCACATCACCGATCGTGTAAGTTTTATCGGAAGGCTGTACCTTAAAGACGTTCATAGCCTCAAGGTCATAGTAATATTCCTCGAAGATATCTCCGTTTGCCTTGAGATTTCCGTGGGCAAATGCGCATTTTAAGTCCTTGGTCTCATCGAGCGTTGGATTTTCCACAACACCACATGCGGAAGTCATGTTGGAAATACGGTCGATCAGGATCAGTTCTCCCAATGTCTTATGCTTTGCAAAAGCATCAATGACGATCTCTTCCTGCAATACCAGATCGCAGACCGCAATCTCGTTCTTGCGCAGGCGGCCAACCGGAATAAATTCACCGGTGTTGACATCAATCTTGTACTGGATATTCTTTAAGATACCCGGAATCGTACGTGTACCGAGTTTTACGAGATAATCTTTGCCGACGGTCAGTTCCTCATCGTCCATCCAGAGGATTGTTGCGGTAAATTTCTTGCTGACCGGAAGCTTCGTATCTTTTGCGAGAACACATCCGCGGGATACATCCACTTCCTTGTCAAGCTGGATGGTAACTGGACGGCCTGCATCTGCAGTCTGTGCATCTTTATCTCCGACTAAAATGCTCTTTACTTTTGCATGCTCATTGCTTGGCAGAGTCACGATTGTATCACCGACCGATACAGCGCCACTCTCGATCTGTCCCTGGAAACCACGGAACGTGTGATCCGGACGGCAGACACGCTGTACCGGCATATAGAAGCCTTCTTCCTGCTTCTTTTCGCTCACATCGATATTCTCTAAGTAAGCAAGCAGTGGCTCCTGCGTGTACCATGGCATATTGTCGGAATGGGTGGTGACATTGTCACCCTCGGTTGCAGATACCGGAATGATCTTGACACTTGCTAAATGCAGTTCCTTGGAAAGTTCCTGAATCTGGTCAACGATCTCCTTGAAACGCTCCTCGCTGTAATCGACAAGATCCATCTTATTTACAGCAAATACAAAATAACGGATTCCCATCAGTGCACAGATTCTGGCATGTCTTCTGGTCTGTACGAGCACGCCCTGCTTTGCATCCACAAGGATAACGGCAAGGTCTGCAAAGGATGCACCGACTGCCATGTTTCTTGTGTACTCCTCATGTCCCGGAGTATCTGCCACGATAAAGCTTCTCTTTTCGGTTGTAAAGTAACGGTATGCCACATCAATGGTGATACCCTGTTCACGCTCTGCCATCAGTCCGTCCAGAAGGAGGGAGTAATCGATTGCGCCGCCGCGGCTTCCTACTTTGGAATCCAGCTCCAACGCTTTCTCCTGATCTGCGTAAAGCAGTTTGGAATCGTATAAAATATGTCCGATCAGTGTGGACTTTCCATCGTCTACACTACCGCAGGTAATAAATTTCAATAATCCGCTCATTTTAGAAATAACCCTCCCTCTTTCTTCGTTCCATGCTGCCGGCTGCCTCGTTGTCAATGACACGGGTGGTCCGCTCAGACTCTACAGCACTCAAGGTCTCGTCAATAATCTCATCTAATGTGGTCGCGTTGGATTCGATTCCACCGGTCAGTGGATAGCATCCCAAGGTACGGAAACGCACATTCTTGTATTCAATTTTCTCACCCGGACGAAGTTTCAGACGATCATCATCCACCATGATAATCTGTCCGTCACGCTCAATCACCGGACGCTTTGCTGCAAAATACAGCGGCACGATATCGATGTTTTCTCTCTTTATGTACTCCCAGATATCCGTCTCCGTCCAGTTGGAAATCGGGAACACACGAATGCTCTCACCCTTGTTGATCTTGGAGTTATAAAGTTTCCACATCTCCGGTCTCTGGTTCTTCGGGTCCCATGCATGATTCTCATTACGGAAAGAGAAAATTCTCTCTTTTGCACGGGATTTTTCCTCATCACGACGTCCGCCGCCGAATGCTGCAGTAAATCCGTATTTATTCAACGCCTGCTTTAATGCCTGTGTCTTCATGATGTCGGTGTACTGGCTGCCGTAATCAAACGGATTGATGCCACGTTTTACACCGTCCTCGTTGATATACTCGATCATGTTAATCCCAAGTTTCTTTGCCGTCTCATCACGGAACTGAATCATTTCCTTGAATTTCCATGTCGTGTTCACATGTAAAAATGGGAATGGCGGCTTCTCCGGATAAAATGCTTTCATGGCAAGATGAAGCATTACCGAACTGTCCTTTCCTATGGAATAAAGCATTACTGGTTTTTCACACTCTGCCGCTACCTCACGGATAATGTAGATTGCTTCCGCTTCGAGTGCATCAAGATGAGATAATTGACTCATGATCTTCCTCCTTAATATTTATTCGAATCCTTTTTATTCACAACAATTGTTTCTATTGTACCATCTGTTTTTTTAATTCGCCAGTGTAACAGATCTCCTTCCGTATGAACGGTCATCTGGCTTCCCATGCCGCCGATGTCGGCACCCAGGTAATAGGAAATTGCCTCAAACGGACACTCCTTGATACAGGAGGCGCATCCCCAGCAGTCCTTCGGATACCGGATCACGGCTTTTTTGTCTTCGCCGCGCACGATCAGGCTTCCCGGACAGACATCCAGACATTTTCCACATGCCCTGCATTTCATGGAATCAATCGCGATGCTCATAGGTTTCTCCTCCTTTCACCAGATCTCTGCGGATCATCGTAATCTGGTCCCCGTTCTTTTTCGAGTTTACATAGCAGAGCCATGCATCACTCTTCTCCGGATAATCCAGATTCTCCGCGAAACTGTGCCAGCGTGTCTCCTTGCGTGCACGCAGATGTGCGATCACAGTCAGGCACACGGTCAGGCGTTCCTTCAGCTCATAGATAAACATCAGCTCATGCATATCGGCTGCCGCAAGTCCTTTTGCAAGGATCTGCAGTTTCTTTATCTTTTCTTCCGCCATGGCAAGCTGCTTTTCGTTGAACTGGTAATGGGTTCCGATTCCGCCTGCATACTGGTCCATGACTTTCTGCATGGCTTCCTCGAGTTCCTCAACGGTAAATGCCGGGTCCTGCTTTGTAAGAAATGCATCATACTCGGCAATTTTATTTTCAAGAACCGCTTCTTCATCAGAAGCCGCCGTATCTGCCACCTGTTCTTCGTTTAATTTCTGCACGATGGAATTGGCTGCGATCTCGCCCTCCACCAGTGCGCCGGTTACATATTTCTGTGGACAGCCGCCTGCCACATCTCCGGCAGCATAGAGTCCGTGGATCGTTGTCTCTCGTTCGGTGTCTACCCAGTAACCGCTGGCGGTATGACCACCTACGATATACGGCTCGGTTCCCTCGATTTCCACGTTCTGTTCGCTTGGATTTTTCCCCGATTCCACCCACTTGAGTGTCTGTCCCGGCGCCATGTTTAAGTATGCTTTTAAGAGCGATTCATCCTGTTCTGCGGAGATGCCTTCGGTGCGAAGATAACATGGTCCGCGTCCCTGTACATTTTCTTCAACAGTTCCGTACACACGCTGGGAAGTAGTCAGACCGTATTTTGTCTCATACACTTCTCCGTGTGCGTTGATCTGCTTTGCTCCGACACCCTGTGCAATCGTTCCGGTCGGAGCGATCGTATCTTTACAGCGCAGGGCGATAAAGCGCATCTCAAATGTGGTCATCTCGGCTCCGGCTTCCATTCCCATGGCATATCCGGCACCGGTGTTAAACGGCGGATACCACATTTTATGACGGGAAAAACCCGGATTGTTCGGGCGGTAAAGTCCTGCGGCTCCTCCGGTTGCGATCAGCACTTTTTTTGCGCGGATCTCGTAGGCCGTACCGTCTGCAATGGAAAAACCGACGGCTCCTTCGATCTTATTATTGTTTACCAGATAATCGGTGATGTTTAACTGGTTGATGACGGTCACATCGTCTAATTTGCTGACAGCATCTGCAAGAAGCGGCTTGAAGTTTTCGCCGTTGATCTTGATATTGCGGTTTCCTCTTGCCACATACTCGCCGTTTTCGTCTTTTAAGATGACCAGACCAAGCTGTTCCATTTTGGCGGTCACACGGTTGAGTCCTTCGGACATGGTCAAAAGCAGATCCGGCCGGACGATGCCGTCGGCATCTTTTGTGGCGTAGTCCACGTAATCCTGCGGAACATGACCTTTGGTGATATAGGCATTGAGCGCGTTGACTCCGGCTGCCAGACAGCCGCTGCGCTTGATGTTGGCTTTTTCTGCTATGATTATGGAATAATCGGATTGTTCACGGATGGTCATTGCCGCGTAGCAGCCTGCTGTGCCGCCGCCGATGATGAGGACATCCGTATGGAGTATTTTTTTTCCCTCGATTTTCATAAGTAATCCTTCCTTGTGATTAAATGTAGAAGACCTCGCCTTCCTGCATTTCCTTATTTTCTACAAGATAGGTCTGGTTTTCATCAAATATATACAGGCGGTAAATTAAGACATATACCTGTTCTCCAATTTCAACCGGATCTTTTTCAAGTGAGCGCTCGGTGACGATCGGGATACCTCCCACATCAACGACAACATCCAGATGATTTCCTCGGAATATCACATCTTTTACGATTCCACGCTCGGCGGCACTCATGTGCTGCGGTGGCTCGCTTCTGGACATGCGGACAAATTCCGGACGGATAACTGCGTGGGTTGCGCCCTCGACCGGATCAAATCCAAGCAGACGCTCATAATGCTCTACGATCGAGGAACGGCCGATAAACTGTGCCACGAACGGGGTGTCCGGTGATTTATAAATTTCCATCGGCGTTCCCATCTGCTCGATATGTCCATGGTTTGTGATGATAATCTCATCGGCCACCTCGACGGCTTCATCCTGATCATGGGTGACAAAAATGCTTGTAATGCCAAGCTTTACAACCATCTCGCGAAGCCAGTTGCGAAGTTCAGTGCGGACTTTTGCATCGATTGCCGCAAACGGCTCATCGAGAAGAAGTACCTGCGGATTCGGTGCCAGTGCGCGGGCAAATGCCACCCGCTGACGCTGCCCGCCGGACAACTGGTTCGGATAACGCTTTTCCATTCCGCTTAATCCGGTCAGTTCCAACAGTTCGGTCACGCGCTTTTTGATTTCTTTTTTCGGCACCTTGGCAAGTTCGAGACCAAAGGCTACGTTGTCGCAGACGGTCATATAACGGAACAATGCATAGTTCTGAAATACAAAACCGATGCCTCGTTTTGCCGCCGGCACATCGTTGACACGCTGCCCGTCAATATAGATATCGCCACTGTTTGGTGTCTCAAGCCCCGCGATCATGCGAAGCAGTGTGGTCTTTCCGCTTCCGGAAGGTCCAAGCAGTGCGACTAATTTTCCTTTTTCAATGCCAAAGCTGACATGGTCGGAAGCCCGGAAGTTTCCGTAATTTTTACAAATATCTCTCATTTCCACGTACATAGCCTGACTCCTTACTGTATGCCTTTACTGTTTTTACTTCTATATTCAAAAATGTTTCTAAGTATCAGCACGATCACCGCAATAATGACCAGAATGGAAGATACCGCAAACGCGGAGGTGATGGAAGTATCTGTCCCCGACATATATAAGGCATCAATCTCGAGAGGAAGCGTAAAGGTCTGTCCTCTTGTCTTGGACAGTGCATTGACAGCTCCAAACTCGCCTAACGCACGCGCCGTACATAAAATGATACCATAGATCAGTCCCCATTTCATCTGCGGAAGGGTAATTTTCCGGAAAATGGTAAATCCGTTTGCCCCCATAAGCGCCGCCGCCTCTTCCTCATCCTTTCCCTGTGCATTTAAGATCGGGATGATCTCACGCGATACAAACGGGAAAGTGACAAAAATTGTGGCAAGCACCACACCCGGTAACGCAAACGTAATGCGGATGTTTGTTCCGAAAAATTGGTTGATCGCCCGGATTGCCGGATACGTCCAGCCGAGCCGTCCGAAGGTCATCAAAAAGGCAAGACCTACAATGACGGGAGAGATTGAAAACGGGATATCGATCAGCGTGGCAAGCACCTGTTTCCCACGGAAGGAAAACTTCGTTAAAAGCCATGCCGCCACGATTCCAAAAAACGTATTGACAACTACCGCGATCACGGTTGCAAGCAATGTGACCAAAAGAGCCGAACGCACATATTCGGTTGTGACCGCCTGTAGGTAAAAAGCAAATCCTTCTTTCAATGCACTGAAGAGAATCGAAAACAGGGGAAGAATCAGCATAACAAATATGAAAAGAACGCTGATGGCTATTAAGATGTATTTCGTACTTTTCTTTTGTTCCATAAAAACGAACTCCCTTTCTTAAAACGAATTGGTTGGTTCCCTGTTGCACTTACACATTGTTGGTTCTGGCTGCCTGTTTCATCTGTACAATATTCACAGCAAGCAGTAAAACAAACGACAAAATCAACATTACCAGTGCGATTGCCGTGGCACTCGCATAATCAATATATCCAAGCTTCTGCATGATCACATAGGAGATCACCTGCGTATGTTCCCTTGCACTGTTTCCGGATATGTAAATGACACTTCCGTACTCACCAATTCCTCTGGCAAAGGCAAGCCCAAATCCGGTTAAAATCGGTGGCATCATCTCCGGAAGAAGCACTCTGCGGAAGGTCTGAAACCGGTTGGCTCCAAGCATAAACGCTGCTTCTTCATACTGTCCGTCAAGTTTTTCGAGTACCGGCTGCACGGCACGGATGACAAACGGAATTCCGACAAACACCAGTGCAATGACCAGTCCCAGATGTGTGTAGGATACTTTGATGCCAAGTTTTGCAAGCGGAGTCCCGAGGATTCCGTTTTCGGAATACATTTTAGAAAGTGTGATACCTGCTACCGAAGTCGGCAGTGCAAACGGAAGCTCAATACAGCCATCGAGGATACGTTTTCCCGGAAACTCATATCTTACAAGCACCCAGGCAATGATCACACCGAACACACTGTTTATAAGTGCCGCAATAAACGAACATCCGATGCTGGTCGCAAATGCATGCCGCACGGTCGGCTTCGTGATCAGGGACCAGAACTCTGCCGGACGCAGTTTTAATGCGGAAACCATCACAGATGCCAGCGGGATCAGCACAATCAGGGAAAGCATTGTCACTGTAATTCCCAATGTGAGGTGATACCCCGGTATCACACGTACTTTTTTTGTCTTATTCGTTGCCGTAGATTTCATCAAACATTGCTCCATCGTCAAAATAGTTCTTATATGTTTCGTTCCAGCCGCCGTAATCTTTGATCGTATATAATTTCACATTCAGGTCAAAACGGTCAGAAAATTCTTTCAGGATTGATTCATTGCTCGGGCGGTATCCATATTCTGCCGCCAGCCGCTGGGCATCATCCGTGTACAGATAATTCAAATATTCCCTGCTGACTTCCTGCGTGCCGTTGGCATCCGCATTGTCATCCACAATCGCCACACTCGGCTGTGCCAGGATACTGACACTCGGCGTAATCATCTCATATTCATCCGGATAACTTTTCATCGTGGTAATTGCCTCATTTTCCCACGCGATCAGCACATCCCCTTTCTGGTTTTCCACAAACGTGGTAGTGGAACCGCGTGCTCCGGAATCCATGACGGAAACCTGCGAGTAAAGTTTCTGCAGAAATGCTTTCTGTTCCTTCTCATCATCGGTCTGCTCCTTTATATAGGAAAGTGCTGCTAAAAAGTTCCAGCAGGCACCACCACTGCTCTTCGGGTCCGGGGTGATGATCTCGACCTTTTTATTTACCAGATCGTCCCAGTCTTTGATCTGTTTCGGATTGCCTTTCCGGACGAGGAAAACAATCGTCGAAGTGTATGGGGAACTGTCATCGGCAAATTCCTGTTCCCAGCCTTTTTCAATCAGTCCGGTCTGCTCGATCAGTGTGATATCATGCTCAAGTGCCAGTGTCACGACATCAGCGTTACATCCCTCCACGACGGAACGCGCCTGTGCACCGGAACCTCCGTGGGATTGAATAATATTCACTTCTTTTCCCGTTTTTTCCTTATAATATTTCTCAAACAGAGGATTATATGCTTCATAAAATTCTCTTGTCGGATCGTAGGAGACGTTGGTGATTGTCCGTACATGACTCTTTTTGCTTCCGCATCCGGTACATCCAATCAACAGAATTGCCGCCATGGACAGTACCGCTATTTTCTTTACCATTGAAAATGATTTTCGCTTCATGCTCCCGCCTCCCTTGACTTTCGTTTATCATACCCCTTAATTCCTATCATGTCAATAGGTATTGTAGGAATAATTTTCCTTTCTTTCCACAGTACCATGGAAAGATTGAATTTTGCTTGAATCTCAATGCCGGGATTTTTATGGACAATTAAATTGCTGGTTAACTGCGTGGTCTGGGACCTTTTGAGTTTCTTAAAAGGGACGGATTTGCGGAGATTGTTCTAAATATAAGTTTTTTCAATGCGACGGAAGAAGGGGGACATTCTCTTTCTCCAGAAAAATTTACAAGTTAGCTCTGGCGTTGGTTTCAGGTACGTGGAGTAAAGTTTTTCAGTTTACGCAATTCACTATGGGTTGTGAGTGCCAGAGCAAGTTGCAAATTTGTTCTTCCGAAAGAAATGTCCCCCTTCTTCCTGTTGGCTGGAGAAAATATAATTGAGAAACATATTTCCGCAAATCCTGTCTGTTGAATAAATATAAAGGCACCAGAACCTGCAGTTAAAGGTGCTCCCGGAAGGTAATGCGTGTAATGAATGTTTACGGTAAAGTGATAAATGTTTGGGAAACTTAACATGCAAATAAGTGAAAATTTCATTGCTGGTATTTTGTGAAACAATCGTTCTATTGAAGCTTTTATATGATCAGGCATTATGAATTTATAAATGAAAGATGGGGGCTATATAATCAAAATTCATAGGAAAAATGCCATCGTGGTATCTATGCAAATAAAATTCCGTAAAAAATTCCACCGTGGTATCTATGCAAATAAAATTCACGTAAAAGATACCATTGCGGTACCTATATATTGAAAATTTAATATTCAGATACCGGAAAGTCTCTATAGATCAAAAATTGCTTCTCCAGGTACCGCTTTTTCTAAAAAACCGGTATCTGGAGAAACAATTTTTACTATATAGGTGACATTTCCTGATTTTAAGCATTAAAATTTCGAAAAACCGTCACCTAAAACTTTAATTTTTCATCTATAGATACCCGGCCGTATCATCAAGTGATTTAACAGGGTATTTTTATGCTTATTCCAGTTCATGGGATTCGTAGCTGCTTTTGAGGCATCCCTTTAACTGCTGGTTCTGGTGCCTTTATATTTGTCACATAGACAGGATTTGCGGGCATCATTCTTTTACTTATAGTTTTCCAATCCACAGGAAGAAGGGGGACATTTCTTTCGGAAGAACAAATTTACAACTGCGCCGTAGTTCCATCATGTAACGTTAATAGCATAAAAGTAAAACCTTTGTCAAATTAACCTGAAATCAACATCGGCGCTGACTTGTAAATTTTTCTGGAGAAAGAGAATGTCCCCCTTCTTCCGTCGCATCGAAAAAACTTATATTTAGAACAGTCCCCGCAAATCCGTCCCTCTGAAAAACAAAAGGCCCCAGACCACGCAGTTAACCAGCAATTTATCAAAAGAAGTTTCCATCACTCTTCCCTGGTCAATTCATATGTCACCTCCTTGTTCTTTGTTCGCATAACAATCCCTCTGACATCTTCCGGATTAATTTTATTTGCCACCTGTAATCCCAGATAAGAGGTCACCCTATAGAAATCTCCTGACTGTAACACTGCATTGCAGTCGGAATAGGTTTTCTTTGCCTTTGAATCACTAATGATATCCATCGGATAAGGATCTGCAATATTCCAGTTACGCGTTCCATCTTTGTAAATCAAAGAGGTTTTTCCAAGATCCTCTCCCACACTTTCCTGATTCTTTCCCCATCTCTCTAAGCCAAATGACCATTCAGCATTTTTCTGCATTTTTCTGTAATACTCTGTAGTTGTTCCATAAATTACAGCACTCAATGGTGTTAGCCGCATCCGCTTTGGCTCATAATACTTCGGGCTGATCTGCTCCTGATTTTTTGCTTTCAACGTATATTCATAAACAGGAACATTACAGCTCGCGTCAAGTGTCGCAGTATTATTCGTTCTTGTAGGCAAATCATAACACAATGTCAAATTCATTGACGATGGGACCCATTGTCGAAAATCCATGTCCATTGCAAAATACTGCACATTCTTATCACTTTGTGTTCTGAGATAAATAGATGAAGACTCAAAACGCTCTTCATACACGTTCTGCTCAAGACGCAACTGTCTTTTCGAACGAAGATTTCCATTTTCATCATAGCTCTCCGATCCCGCCGGTCCTTTGGTTGCCAGCCATTTTTCTCCGGTTTCATCCTTTGCCTCATAGCGCACAACTGCACTTACGACAACTTCATCCGAAAGGATTTCCTCTACCGAAAAAATCATATGTTCATCCTGGTCACTGAATACTCCTCTTGTAACGTAATCGGACAATTCACTTCGCTGTCCCCAATACCCCTGAAACATCTTTTTTAGCTGCTCCGCAAAAGATGTCTGTGGAACAATGCAGGCAAGTGCCAGTGCAGCCGCCACGGTACCTGCAATACCGGCCATTTTCATTCGTTTTTTTCTGATCATTTTTTCCTCCTTTCGTCTCTTTTTGAGTACAATTTCCTCCTCTTTGATCTCCCGCTGCGGTGTAAGGGCCTTTTTTAAAATCTTATCTAATTGCTCATCGTTCATATCCGATAACCTCCAGTTTTTCCTTTAAAAGTGATTTTGCTTTGCGCAGACGGGTTTTAACGGTATTGACGGAAAGATGCAGGCACTCCGCAATTTCTGTCAGTTTCATATCCGCCGAATAATACAGATACACCACCAGCCGGTATTTTTCGGGAAGCTGCTGCACCAGTTTCTGCACTTCATGTATTGTTTCCTCCTGCAATACCTGTACTTCCGGATCTGCATTCCGGGTTTCCGATGCTTCCCCGCCGTTTTGTATATGTACTTCGTAGCTCTCCTGTGGTGCAATCCGCATCCGCCATGCAAATTTTCGTCTGCGATTTTTCCAAAGCCGGATTGCCACAGAAAGTGCATAACTTTTACTGTTATTTTTCTCATCCAGCCGGTCTAAATGTTCCAGCAGCGTAAGCATGGTATCCTGATACAGTTCATCACCCTCATGGGCATTTCCTGCAGTCATCCTGCAAAACCACAGGATATCTCTCCCGTGCGCAAGCACAAACTCATCAAACTTTTGTTTTGTCACGTGTGATTCCTTTCTATTTCCCAAAGACGTCCATGAGATTTCTCTCTTACATAATGATATTGTAATAAATTTTCAAAAAGTTTTCCGGATTTATTGGCACTTGAACAAATACGTTGAATACTCTATAATAAGTAGAAAACCTGTGCCCTGCGGTACATTTTTGATGTATCCCAATCGCATCTGGCTTTTTATTACACATTACGAGGAAATTTTATGAAAAAAAATACCCTGCGGCATTCCCTTCTGCTGCTTCTGACTGCAGCTATCTGGGGATTTGCCTTTGTTGCACAGAGTGTGGGAATGGACTATGTGCAGCCTTTTACCTTTACTGCTGCCCGCTCACTGATCGGGGGGATCGTACTGCTTCCGTTTATTTTTATCCGGGCGCAGAAAACCGGCCGGACTTCTGCGGAAAAATCCGCTTCCTGGAAACAGGCACTGCCCGGAGGCATCATCTGCGGTGTTCTGCTGTGTATCGCATCGAATCTGCAGCAGATCGGCATACAATATACGACCGTTGGAAAAAGCGGGTTTATCACAGCAATGTACATCGTGCTTGTTCCGGTACTCGGTATACTTTTTCACAAGAAAACCGGTATCCGCGTGTGGATCTCTGTGGCACTTGCTGTATGCGGACTGTATCTTTTATGTATGACCGGAGGTTCCTTTCGTCTGCAGCGCGGAGATCTGTATACACTCTGCTGTGCGCTCATATTTTCCCTGCAGATTCTTGCCGTGGATCACTATGCACCGATCGCGGATAATGCCATACTGGCATGCATCGAATTTTTTACCTGCGGCATCTGTTCCCTGATCCCGATGTTTTTACTGGAACAGCCACGGATGCACCTGATTCTTGCCGCATGGCTGCCGATCCTGTATGCAGGCATACTCTCCAACGGTGTGGCCTACACTCTGCAGTTTTTTGCACAGCGGGGACTTCCTGCCTCTACAGCCTCTCTGCTAATGAGCACGGAATCCGTGTTCTCGCTTCTGGCGGGTTTTCTCATCCTGCACCAGATGCTGAACGGTCGTGAGCTTGCCGGATGTGCACTGATGTTTGCCGCCATTATTCTTGTACAAATAAAAGGAAAAGAAAAGGAGTCGATTAATTCATGAAAAATATCATTGAAAACGAAGTCGGGGCCATCCTGACAGATATCCTTGACGATTATAAAAAAGGACGCGCAGTTGATAAGATGGATATCTACAACCAGCCGGATAAAACCGAAATTATGGACATTCTTGACCGTCTGTTTTCCATTGTTTATCCGGGATTTTTCCGCGATAAAACCCACAAAATCTACAATATTGAACACAGTGTGTCTACCATGATTGAAGATGTAATGTTCCACCTGAACAAACAGATCTGTGTTGTCTTAAAATATACGAAAGAATTCGGTGACAATGAGGAAGAAAAACTGGAACAGTTTGCACAGAAAGCAACCGTTTCTTTCATGCGGCGGATTCCAAAGGTCCGTGAATACTTAGAGACCGATCTGCAGGCCGCTTACGATGGCGATCCTGCTGCACGCAGCAAAGACGAGATCGTATTTTCTTATCCGGGACTTTATGCCATCACGGTATACCGTCTGGCGCATGAGCTGTTTCTGCTTGGTGTTCCGCTTATCCCGCGTATGATGACGGAACAGGCACACAGCAAAACCGGTATCGACATCCATCCGGGTGCAACCATCGGCAAATATTTCTTTATTGACCACGGTACCGGCATCGTAATCGGTGAAACAACCATCATCGGCTGCCATGTCAAACTGTATCAGGGTGTTACACTTGGTGCCCTTTCCACCAAAGGCGGTCAGAAACTGCGCGATGTGCGTCGTCATCCGACCATCGGTGACAATGTAACGATTTACTCTGGTGCTTCCATCCTCGGTGGGGAAACTGTCATTGAGGAGGGGGTTGTAATAGGTGGTAACTCATTTATTACCCAGTCCATTAAAAAAGGCACCAAGGTCAGTGTCCGCAACCAGGAACTGATCTACCACAGTGATGATGAATCACTTCACCGCAAAGAACAGGATGAATCCTGGTTTTACATTATCTGATAGTTACAAAAGGGGATTTTATGGATACAAAAGCTTTCCGGGAAGGATTCCGCGATGGCATTCCCATCGGACTTGGATACCTCGCTGTTTCTTTCTCTTTAGGTATTTCTGCAAAACAGGCTGGTCTGACTCCGCTTCAGGGGTTCGTGACCAGCTTTCTGGAAAATGCATCGGCCGGCGAATACATCGCATTTACTCTGATCGGTGCCGGTGCCACATATATTGAACTGTGTCTGATGACAATCATCGCCAATGCACGCTATCTTCTGATGAGCTGTGCCATGAGCCAGCGGTTTTCACCGGATACCCCTATGATCCATCGGTTTCTTGTCGCATTTGACCTGACGGACGAGCTGTTCGGCATTGCTATCGGGCGTCCCGGATATCTCAATCCCTACTACAGTTACGGTGCGTTTCTTGTCGCACTTCCGGGCTGGTCTATCGGAACCGCCGCCGGTGTCATCGCCGGCAATCTGCTGCCGGGCGATATCGTAAAAGCACTCAGCGTTTCTTTGTTTGGTATGTTTCTTGCAATCATCATCCCGCCTGCCAGAAAAGACAAAGTCGTGCTGGTGTTGATCATCATCAGTTTTGCAGCAAGTTACCTGTGCAGCCGTCTCCCGGTCATCCGTGACATTTCCAGCGGAACGCGCACGATCATCCTGACACTGATCATCGCTGGAATCGCCGCATGGCGTTTTCCTCCACAGACGGAGATCACTCTGGAAAATGCTGACGCACAAAAAGAACAGGGGGCAGATGTATGAGTGGAAATATTTATATCTACATTGCAATCGTAGCGATCACCAGTTATCTGATCCGCGTGCTTCCGCTGACGCTGATCCGCAAGCCGATCAAAAACCGGTTTATCCGTTCTTTCCTGTATTATGTACCTTATGTCACACTTGCGGTTATGACCTTTCCGGCAATCATTGATGCCACAGCCACACCGCTTGCAGGAGCACTTGCTCTAATTGCCGGCATCTTTATGGCATGGAAAGGACTCGGACTTTTCCCGGTTGCGATCGCCTGCTGCATCATTGCTTACCTTGGTGGACTGATTTTTTAATAAAAAAATGCCTGCATCATTTTTTGATCCAGGCATTTCTTCTATCCCCAAAGTGAAAATAAAAATACCACAATACCAAGAAGCACGAGTATCACACCCGTCACACGGTTCAGCGTTTTCGGTGTGGCTTTATTTGCAAATACCGCAGCAATTCTCGCCCAGATCAGGGTAAAAATCACACACAGCGTAAACACCAGTCCGTCCGGTTTCCCGCCAATAACAAAATGGGAAGCAGCCCCTGTAAACGCAGTAAATGCCATAATAAATACACTGGTTCCGACTGCTGTCTTCAGTTCATACCCAAGTACAGAAGTCAGGATAAGAAGCATCATCATGCCGCCGCCAGCACCGACAAATCCACAGATAAATCCGATACAGATACCGCTTATGACCGACTGGATGGCACGCTTTTGTGCGGATACCCCCTGCATGGTCTCTTTGGTTGTCATAACCGGGCGAACAATAAATTTGATACCAAGCAAAAATGTCATAAAGACAGAAAAATTTCCCATTGTGGCAGATGGTACAAGGCTTGAAACATAGCTTCCCACCACGGTAAATGCAAGGACACTAACCATCATGATCAGACCATTTTTCACATCAAGATTCTTATTTTTTCCATAGGTATACGCAGACACTGCACTGGCAAGTACATCAGAAGACAGCGCAATCCCGACCGCCATATACGGCTCCATCCCAAGAAATGTGATAAGCATCGGGCTGATAACCGCTGCCGCACTCATCCCGGCAAAACCGGTTCCAAGTCCGGCTCCCATACCTGCAAAAAATGTTACTAGAATCGTAAATAATACTTTCATTCTCCTGTATCTCTCCTTTGTTCCAGATAACAAGTAATTTTAGCACATTTTTCAAAACAAATCCAGCATGTTATCCAGATAAATTTCTTCCCGGACATGCAGCTGATATTGTGGCTTTGTCATGTAATATAGCAGAAACTCTAAAATCAGTGCACTTCCAAGTCCCCGTCCCTCGATCTTAAAATTAGAAAATCCCATTGGAAAGTAAACATTTTGGATTGCCTCTATTCCAATAAATCCCGGATTTTGCATGGCTTTGGAAAAGCAATATCCCTGCTCAGATTCCGGTGCCGTACAGTGATGTTCCCTATTTTCTCCAAGATTCTTGCGGCTGACCGCTTCATAACAGGCTTTCCTGTCCTTACAGCCAAACCAGCAGCATTCATTGCACAAAAACTCCACCTTGTCTTTTTCTTGCCAAGACAGTGTCTTCCATCGGTCATAGGCTTTATTTAAGCGAAAATCAGGAACAACATACCGGAAATCTTCACGTCGTATTTCCTCTACCAGCTGCTTAAAATCCGTGATTACTTTTGTGGTGGACGAAACAAAATAAAGGTGCGGATAATGTTTTTTCAGATATTCCAACAGCAGATCCGAATGGACAATCACACCGTTTTGCACATCTTTATTTTCTTCCAGTAAAGCACAGAGCGCATTGCATTTCCGGTCAGAAAGATGCTTCTCTTTTAAAAGAGAGTTGCTGAAGGTCAGCCGCGCGGATACTCCATACTCCTGCATCAGTGCCAGAACTTCTTTCGGATCATTCTCTCCAAAACCGGCACGTCCGCCGCCCCAGATACAATCTGCCGGAGCTCCATAGATCGAACCGATTTCACACCAGTCATAAAACCAGTCCCTGTGCTCCCGATATAACGGAAGAAACACGCGGTATAGTTCATAAAATTCAAACAAGCCCGGAAGGTGATAATACGCTTTTACCATTCTGTACATTCCTCTCATTTTTTATCATAACGATTCAGACCACCTCAGAATAGTTACTTTATTAAATACAAAATCAACCCGGACATCACCCCGATTCCAATAATACAGATAATCATACCTCCAATGACCGTCACAGTTCTTCCTTCATCCGATAATTCCGCATTCTGAAACTGCCATCTGCGCAGAAAAAAGTATACCTTATCCGGATAATAAATCTGTACGATTCCAAGCACATAAATAAGGACTCCCAGTACCGTAAATCCCCAAAATGAAATCGACTCCAGATTGCCGTAAAGGATGTGTCCCAATGCATTGCTGTATGTTTCATCACTGATGACAGGCTTTTCATTCCCTGCTATAATCTGCATTTCATCCCAGCCCACAGGGCTTCCATCTGCCGCGAGCAACTGATCCCCCGTCCATGTGCCGTTTATCGTATCATCCGCAAATGAAAACGTGACCTGATCCCCTTTCATGGTATAGGAAACATTCTGTTTTTTTCCATCTGCCACAAGTAAAAAAGTATCATCTTTTGTTCGTTCAACATAGTTGACTGTGTTGTGCACAAACTTATCTGCACGGACTTTGTAATAAAAATCATCCCCAATAAAAACGCCTTTTCGCAGCGTAAAATATCCACCGATTGCAACTGCAAAAATGGCAATTATAATCAAAAAAACAAGTCCCAAATGCTCTTGGATTTTCTTCATTTCCGTCCTCCTTCTCTTTAAAAAAAAGCCATTCTCTCCTGTGAAAATGGCTTCTGAAATACTACTACTTATTTTCAAAATTAACACTGCGGATCATGTTACGGTTGATAAACTGTGTTCCCTTTTTCGGTGTCTCGATCTTCACCCACTGCGCATCCACGTCCATCAGTTTTCCTTTGATACCACCCATATCATTAAATAAACTTACCGCACAATCTTTTCCTATATAAGTATCTAAAATTGAACCACTCATCATTTCGTCTTCCTTCCCATTTTCTGTCACTGTAAACAGCTCAGTATCCTGCATTGCCAGCATATTCCATGTATTTACCATATTGAAATAATTGACTGCTGCCATTGTTGTTGCGATATCCATACCTTCATCACCTCATAGATATCAGTGTAGCATTCTTTGTGCACACTTGCAATTACTTTCTCCCTCTTTCCCTCTCCGACATCGGAACTTCATTTTTCATGTAAGTATCCCACACCTGCATCCGATCCTGCTCATCCAGTTTGCGCAAAACTTTTGCCGGAACACCTGCCACAATACAGTTATCCGGAACATCGCGGGTTACGACTGCCCCTGCCGCCACAATACAGTTCTTTCCGATGGTCACTCCGCCACAGATCGTTGCACTCGAACAAATCCAGCTTCCGCTTCCGATATGGATGGGCTTTGCATACTCCAGGTCATGAAAACCATCCGGATACTGCTGCGGCAGCCGCTCATCGGAAAGAAACGGATGACACGGGGTTGCAATCGTCACGTTTGCGCCTACCCACACACCATCCTCCAGCGTAATCGGCGCACAGTCCAGAAATGTACATTTATAGTTGACAAAACAGCCTTTTCCAAAATGGATATTGACACCATATTCACAGTAAAATGGGGCAAAAATGGCTGCTCCTCCATCCTTTGCAGATGGAATCAGTTTTTCTAACAAACGCTGTTTTCTTTTTTTCCTCCACAGCGGAGTGCGGTTGAATTTATCACAGGTTTCCATGCCAAATTTATGATATTGTTCCAGATCTTTGCTGTCGGCATTGTAAAGTCTGCCGGCTTTCATTCGTTCCCAGTTATTCATGTTTATCTCCCTCTTTTTTATTTCCTTTAGTATAACAAACTTTTGCAATACAGGAAACTGAAGAACAGCTGCACCGGCATACTTCCCGTTTAAAGCATTTGCAGAACAGCCAGACCAAATTTACTGCGATACCGGACAGTTCCTCCGATGAATTTGGTGACTATCTGGTTCTCTTAGGTGCTATTATGCGCGAGGAAATGATGATTGACTAGCTAAAAAAATGTATCAAACTGCTCGGTTAACATGCTCCCTCTCCCTTCAAATAGGCGATCACTTCGAATAGATCCGGTAACACCACCTCTGCTTTTTCCTGCATTTCTTCATTTGCAGGCAGCAGATCCGGAACCATGATCGGAAGCAAATGTCCTGCATGTGCCGCACGAATCCCATTGTAGGAATCCTCAATCGCATACGCGCGCTCCGGTGCAACCCCAAGTTCTGCACAGGCCTTTAAGAAAATGTCCGGTGCCGGTTTGCTGTGCTCCACCATATCCCCGCAGATCACATTGTCAAAAAAATTCAAAATTCCAGCATCCTTTAACTGGTTTGTCACGGTCTGTCTGCGTGTCGAAGATGCCAGCGCAATTTTCTTTCCATCTTCTTTTAAAAAGGTGAGCAGTTCCACAACCCCCGGCTTCATCGGAAGCCTGCCGCCATCGTATCTGCTGTGATAGATAGCAGAGGACTCTTTCGCATAAATATCATACGGAAAATCCTCCCCATAAATTTCCAGCATAATCTCCCGCGTCCGTTTCATCGTCGTCCCCGTACAGGAAAGCACCGCTTTCTCAATATCTGGAATCTGGTATTTATCTGCAAGCTCCTTCCAGCACTGCATCACAGCCCGCTCAGAATCAAAAATCACACCGTCCATATCAAATACAACTGCATCGTAACCGGTTTTCTTTTCCATAGAATAATTTCCTTTCTGTCTTACGTGACAATTTTATTCTAACACGATTTATCCAATTAGTGCATGATAGATTCTCAGATCATCGTCCTTGAATACGTTAAATATGACTTTTTTTATTCTGCTGTCCTCATTGATATAATTCTTTACCGTCTCGGTAGCGATTTCTGCCGCCCTTTGCTGTGGAAAACGAAACACCCCCGTTGACAGACAACAAAAAGCTACGGACTCTGCTCCCGTGTCCGCCGCCAGTTTGAGACATTCTCTGTAGCAGCTTGCCAGCAATTCTTCCTCTTTTCCTGTAACCTCCCACTGTATGATCGGTCCTACGGTGTGAAGAATATATGTTGCCGGAAGATTATAACCGGACGTAATCTTTGTCTTTCCGGTTTCTTCTTCATGTCCCTGCTTTTTCATAATTTCATACATTTTCAGGCGAAGTTCCATCCCTGCATATGTGTGGATAACCCCCCCTCGATAAAACTTTCTAATATTGCTCCTCGTTCTATCAGTCTGTGGGTTCGCTTTTTTCTTTCTTCAAGGCTTGCCATTTTCTTTAATTTCTTCTCTTGATTTTTAAGCTGAGATAATTGCTTTTCATATTTTTCTTCTTTCTTGCTTTCAATCTCTGCTTTTACCTTTTCTAATTCTGTTTTATTGTTCATAAAAATCATCTCCTTTCATATTTTTGGCAAAGAAAAAGGCTAAATACCTTTTCAGATAAATAGCCTTTTCATTTCAATTTTCAGTTATATATTCTATTTATTAGTTAATTTAGAGAGTAATTCTGAAACCATTTCTGTAAATTCAAAAGGCTCAATATTGATGCCATCCATTACATAAGTATGTTTGTTAAGCTTAAAAACAGCTCTTGTTATTATCTTGTCATCAACATTTAAATTTTCAGACTTAGATAATTTCACATTAACACCACATAATGTCGACATTTTTGAATCCTTTAACCCATAATCAATGCCGGTTTCGTTCTTGTCAGCGATAATAACATCAAGAATCTTATCGTTATTATCTTCATTTACTAAATGGACTTTTATATATGCACGCTCTGTATAATCGTCTTTATTATTTGGTTTTACTAAAATTTCATACACAGAAACTGGATTATATTTTTCAAATATTGACAAGGATGCTAAAATTTCTTTCCCTTCATCTCCATCTAATGCTACTTCTTTAGCATCTATTTTAGGCATCGACATTTGATTATCATTAAATACTAAACAATCTTTTTTATACTTATCATATAGCTTTAAGTATTCAATTTTCGATTCCTTTCTCTTTTCCTTGACCCATAACCCAAATGCATAATCTTTTATCTCTTTGTTCATCCGTTTCATTAGCTCAGAGTCTGAATATTTGTCTAATTCTCCATGAAGCTCTTTCTGGCTTTTAAAAGATTCGATAAGATTGGCGTCTATTTTCACTTCTTGTTCTAACACTTTGTTTTTTGTACTTACAAACAACAATCTATCTTTTAATTTTTGTTTCAGAGTCGTTTCCCCATAGATTTTAAGAGCTTTATCATAGGCTTCTTTGTTAATGGCTTCATACTCGCAAATAGCATTATCAATTTCGGATTCAGAAACAAAAACTCCTAATTTTTCTGCATATGATGTTGCCACTATTTCATCTATGCTATTTTCAACAATATCCGAATATGATACACCTACTTTTCCAAACTGTTGCAGAAAAATTTCATTAATTTCATCGTGATAAATGTATTTATCATTTACTTTCACAATGGCACCGTTAATGTTCTCATTCTTTACACTTAAATTATTATCTGCATAAGCACTTTTATAAGAAACATTTTCATTCAAAGTGCATCCATGTAGCAAAGCAGAAAATATAATTAGTAGTAAGGGCATCACGAATCTATTAAATTTCATTAGATTTCTCATAGCTGGTCTCCAATTCAATTTTCTCACTATTTATTTTAGCACGCACAATTCTTATATTCCACTTATGTTTTTCTAAAGATTTTATGGGTGGACTGCCATACATAGCAATCCACCCATAAAATTACCATACTTCTAGATTATCTTCCGCATTCACCCAATCTTGCATCTCACCCGTCAAAGCCAACCTGGCATACTCAATAGGGTTGTCAATGGCAAGAGCATTTAATGCACACTGAGAATTAGGTGTGGTCATCAATCCCTGCCTGCGCAATACTCTGTACGCGCATTGCAAGATCCATCCACGAATTCATGATCTACTTCTCCCACTTTCCCGCTCCGACAACGGCACTTCGTTTTTCATGTAAGTATCCCACACCTGCATCCGATCCTGCTCATCCAGCTTTCGCAATACCTTCGCCGGAACACCTGCCACGATGCAGTTATCCGGAACATCACGGTTTACGACTGCCCCTGCCGCTACAATACAGTTTTTTCCGATGGTCACCCCACCACAGATCGTCGCGCTCGAACAGATCCAACTTCCGCTTCCGATGTGGATCGGCTTTGCATACTCAAGGTCATGGAAACCATCCGGATACTGCTGCGGCAGGCGCTCATCCGGGAGGAACGGATGGAATCATTTTTTCCAGCAGACGCTGCTTTCTTTTTTTCATCCACAGCGGTGTGCGGTTGAATTTATCTCAGGTTTCCATCCCAAACGAATGGTATTTTTCCAGATCTTTGCTGTCGGCATTGTAGAGTCTGCCGGCTTTCATCCTTTCCCAGTTATTCATGTCTGTTTCTCCTTTTTTCTGATCGCATCCCTTATTCTTCTTTCTCCAGAAATGTCTGCACATTTTCTTTTGTAACCTTCTGATATGCGCGATATATATATTTATAATTTTTAAACGGATTTGGATTATTTTCATCCTCTGTGGCAATCGAAAATGCAAGATTTGCCATTGCTGCTGCCTGCCCTTCTTTATCATTATATACGGTTGCTGCAAGTGTTCCGTCTTTTACCGCTTCAAGCCCTTCTTTTGTTCCATCTATTCCAAAAAATACCGGCCGGTTTGTTTCCGTATACCCGAGCTTTTCATAAGCATCCATAGCACCGAGTGCCATTGCATCATTATTGGCAAGAACAACTTCCATCCGGTTGTTATATTGTCCGATCAGCTGCATCATACGGTTCTGTGCCTGTGCACGGTTCCAGTTTGCAATCTGATAGCTCAGCTTTTCCAGCTCAATTCCCTGTTCTTTCAGACTCTCCACAACACTTTCGGTTCTTATAATGGCATCCTGATGCCCCATTTCCCCCTCAAGAATCACATACTGGATCTTTCCATCATGATTACGGTCCACATCCGGATGTTCTTTGATATAATCTGCTGCAAGCTGTCCCTGCATCTGTCCGGATTGTTTTGCTTCTGCTCCGACATAATATAACTGATCCCACTGCATCAGGTCTTCTTCCACAGGTTCCCTGTTAAAAAATATAATGGGAATATCGTGTTCCTGCGCGGCTGTAATGATCTGCGACGGATCCGTCCGGTCTGCCAGATTGACGCACAGAATATCACAGCCATTGCCGATCATTTCCTGCACCTGATCGTCCTGCGTTCTCTGCGAATTTGCAGCATCCATAATGGTCAGACTGATATCATATCCCCTTTTTTCCAGTGTCCTGCATTCCCTTTTAAAATTTTCCAGAAGTTCCCCCAGAAAGGTATCTCTCTGGTCATAACATGCGACACCAATATAAATCTGTTTCGGTATTTCCTTTTTTTCGCTTCCACATGCACCATACAAAAGAATTCCCATCAGACCAATTAATGCCATAGCGTTTTTTATTTTTCTTTTATCCATGATAACCTCTGATTTTACCGGCTGATTGTAAACAGCAGATTCCGGTTCTCCTCCGAAAAAAGATTCTCCCGCGTGAGAACGGTATATGTAATCTGCCGGTCTTTCATTTTATAGAAAAAATTATGTCGTTTTTTAATAAGCTCTGCAACGCTTTCATAGCCTGCGTCAAACTCATCCGGAGCAACCAGACATTGTGCCCATCCTGCATCCAGATAATAAACTGCCTCCGTTGAATTTCCAATTCCATAGAGTACCGCCCCATACAGGTCATTATCCTTTGCCGCCTCCCCGGCTTCCACAAAGCTTGCATTATCCAAAGCCATCACGATATCCACCCTTCTTTGTGTCTGTAAATTGATTTTCTCTTTCGAATCATTTTCTTTTGATACAGACCATAAAATTTCTGCGCCACTCCCCTTTAATGTATCGCAAATCCCCTTCATTCTTTTTATCACTGCTTCTGAAGTGGCATGCTGCGAATAGATCCCAATCTTCTTCCCGATCAGATTTCCACGGTAATTTTCCAGAAGCTTTTGGGCAAGATCCGCACCCATATGGTAATGATCAGGTTCTATTGTATGCAATCCGGACGGTTCTTCGGGAAATGTATCTCCCACGGCCATTATAGGAACACTTTTTTCCAGCTGTTTTAGCTTTTGCTGCCCATCCCGGTTTGCAATCGGTTTTACGATCACCGCATCTGCTCCTTTTGCAATTTCCTGATTCATAATCTCAATCTCCTCATTGGCGGTTTCCATATTGTCCTTACTGATGATCACAACATCTGTATCATATTCCCGTGCTGCCATTTTCAGTCCGTATTTAAACGCTGACCACTCGCTCTCATCCACATCCGGTATGATCACCGCAATTGTTTCCGGTTCATGGCCGTTTTGCTTATAGATGATAAAGCCGAGAACCAGAATCACGAGAATTCCCAGAACTGCCTCTATTATCACAAATGTTTTTTTCCCATGTTTCATTTTAAGAATCCTCCGGCATATGGTGTTCCTCAAATTTCCTGCAGTTTTCCTCACTGTAAACAATCTCTGGGATGATAACTGTCACTGTCGTTCCCTCATCCAGTTCACTTTCTATCTGAAGTCCGTATGGTTCTCCAAACAATAACCGGAGCCGGTTATTTACATTTACAAGCCCGACTCCGGAGCCCTTTTTATGTACACGGTTTGTATCCTTTAATAACAGGTCAATCTCCTCTTCCGGAATCCCCATTCCGTTATCCGATACCTGCATAAAGATATTTTCTTGCTCTTTCCATCCGCGAATGAGGATTTTTCCGCAGTCATCCATCTCCCTTACGCCGTAATTGATCGCATTTTCAAGGATCGGCTGCAGCACAAGTTTCACGATACAATCATCCAGAATATCCGGACGGATATCAAATACAACTTCAAACTTATTTTTATACCGCACTTTTTGTATATTAACATAACTTTGCGCGTGCTGCAGTTCATCCCTTATGCGGATAACCGTATGTCCTTTTGAAAGGCTGATCCGGAAAAGCTTTGCCAGCTGCGTGATCATAAAGGCAGCTTCCTCATTTTTACCGCTCTCTATCATCCAGGTGATGGAGTCTAATGTATTGTATAAAAAATGCGGGTTGATCTGGCTTTGCAGCACATCAAATTCGCTTTTTCTTCTTTCATTCTGTTCCCATATGACTTTTTTCATCAGTTCGGAATTCTGCCGGTAGGATTCCTGAATGGATTGTCCCAGATGCCGGATCTCTGTTGAGCCTCCGATTGCAATCTTTTCTTCTTTTCCTTCCTGATATTCACGCACCGAGTGATCCAGTTTCATAATCGGCCGCGATATCCGCACGGAAATGATGCGGTTTACAAATACAAGCATCATTGCCATAAGCAGTAAAATAAGCAGGACAAACTGCTTTACATCGGCCATCTTATTTGTGAATATTTCATACGGCATAACACAGACCAGGCGCCATCCTGTATAACTGATTGCACCCACCATAACTTTTCTGTGGTTTTTTCCCAAATATTCATCGTAAATTTTTTCTTTGGACGAAGCTGCCTTTACGCTGCTTTCTGTATTCATGCCATTGTCAATTCTTGCCTGATGCGGATGATAAATAATATTTCCCTCACCATCACACAGATAAAAATACTGTCCTTTTCCTGACGTATTGATCCGTTCCATCATACGTGAAATCCCGGAATAGTCCATATCCACAAGCAGCACTCCCAACTGTGTATCTGTCCCATTCGTAAGTTCCACGACACGGCTGGAAGAAATCACCCAGTAATACCGACAGGTACCGTCATCAAATAAATTCTGGACATGGGGTGTGGAAAAATGGATATTCTCCATACGTGTTTTTGCCTGCATAAACCATCCCTGTCTGGTCACATCCGGTTCTTCTTTCTGGGCAACAACCGGCTCTGCTGCCATAAGGCTTCCGTATCCATTATATATAGCAATGCTCCTTAAGTTCTCTTTATTTGCCTCATATAAAAGATTTAACCCTTTGTGGATGGATTCGTTCTGTTCCCGGATATCGTTTTCCTTTATAACATCATAATATGCGGCATCCGATATCTGCCTCATATTCACAAGATAATTTTCTATGGAATCCACCGTCTGATCCATCATCTTTCGGTTATTATCCACAATATTCTGCTGTGTGATCCCCGAAAATCTCCAATATACCATCATGCCCATACAAATCATAATTAAGGTTGATATTACAGAAAATGCAACCATGATGGTTGACTGGATATCTCCCGGTTTATTTTTCATTTTTTTCATATGCTGTCCTGTATTTTGAAGGGGATACCCCAAACTGTCTTTTAAACACATAACTGAAGTAATTTGGATCGGAATATCCCACACTCTTTGCAATCATATAACTTTTTTCCGCGGTTTCCACAAGCATGCGTGCCGCCTTATCCATACGGTATTCCGTCAGGTATCCGACAAAAGAATTCCCTGTTTCTTTTTTGAACATGCTTGAAAAATAAGAATTTGACACGCCCAATTCTTTACAGATATCGTCAAGCCCTAAATCTTCCTGCTGATAATTGTCGTGCACATATTCTTTTGCCCTCCCAATCAGGGATTTCTTGGAATGATACCTGGCATCTGCCATGTCATCATGCAGCATACAGCAGAATTTTAAAAGCCATTTCTGCAAAACCTGCGGTTCTAAATTACACAGTTCATTATACAAAGAACCGATACCTCCCGGTATTTTTGTGGTATCCATTTCATTGTTGACCATAAAATGATACAGTTCGCCAATGAGTTCCATAACTGCCACATGATATTTTTCCAATGATTTCAGGTCAAGGAATTTATGCTGCATGTAAACTTCTATGGCATTTGCAATATCTTCATTTTCTCCAAGGCAGATCTTTTTGAACACATTGGACAGTTCTGTTTTCTCTCCGGCATCCCTTTGGATTTTTCTCTGTGGAACAATCTCTTTTAAATTTATCGCCCGGTTGCTTCCATATAAAACACGATAGGAAACCGCTTCCCTGGCGCTTTGATACGATGCTGCAATCTTTGCAATGTGCCCACATACCTGACCGATCCCTATGGTTACTTTTGCCCCCATAATATGATGGATATATTTACAGAAACGGTCACAGGCATCCGTCAGTTCTGAAATTTCTTCCTCACTTTTTAACTGCATAATCATAATGGTATCCCCAAGATAGCGAAAACGCTTCGCGTTCCATTTTTCCCCAAGGTTCTCCCCTGCCTGCCGGTCTACCGATACCGAAAGCAGCCGTATATCCATGCCCTCCGGAACCTGGCTTGCCGATGTGTGTATGATCAGGCAGCAATACCACGGGCCTGTAAAAGCAATCTGGTAATCCTTAAAATAATGCGGCATCTCCTCTTCCGGAATACGTCCTTCAATAAGCGTTGTATACAAATTCGCCTGCAGCATCGGAAGGGAATCCGCATAATATTTTTTCAAAAGATCCGTATTTCTTTTTTCACTGATCTCATAGTCCAGTTTCTCTTTCAGACGCTCAAACACTTCTGTTATTTCCACAGCATTGAGCGGCTTTAAAATATATTCCTCAATTTCAAGATGCACGGCTTCTTTTGCATATTCAAAATCATCAAACCCGGTAAAAAGCAGAATTTTTGTTGCCGGATACTTTGCTTTTATATGTGCACACAATTCCAGTCCGTCCATATATGGCATCCGGATGTCCGTCATAACAACATCCGGCTGCATTTCTTCAAGCATGTCCATTGCTTTAAATCCGTTGTTTGCATGCCCGGCAACCTGAAAGCCGAGTTCCTCCCATTTAACTTTTTTAACGATGGCTTCAATGACTTCTTCTTCATCATCCACCAGCAATAATGTATACATACCTCTTCCCCCATGTTATTTTATTTATTATAGCAATTTGTCCAGATAAAGTAAAACCTTTCCAACATAAAACAGAGATGCCCTGCATGTTTCATGCATCACCGGCATCCCTGCTTTTTCATTATAGAGGAGAGTATATGTTTTATTTTTTCTGAACGTATTTCAGACAATCCAGTGTTACTGCAACAAGGATGATAATACCCGAGAATACGAACTGGAGGTTGGTATCAATACCCAGGATTGTGAGGGAGTATGTTAATGCTGTAAAGATACATACACCGGTAACAACACCGGAAATCTTACCAATACCACCGGTAAATGATACACCACCGACAACGCAGGCTGCAATGGCATCCATATCCCAGCCCTGTCCATAAGCGGCAGAACCAGATCCTACCATTCGGGTACATTCAAGCCAGGAACCAAATCCGTAAAGGATACCTGCCATAATAAATGCACCAAGTGTTACTGCAAAGACAGAAATTCCTGAAACAGCTGCTGCCTCCGGATTTCCTCCGACTGCATAAAGATTTTTACCAAAGGTTGTTTTGTTCCAGATAAACCATACAATGACAATTGCTGCAACTGCCCAGAGAATGATGGTCGGGAATCCATTGACTTTTGGAATTACCATATTCGGAATGGTCGGCTCGATCGCTCCGAAAGAAACACCTTTTGTCGCATAGGTGACCAGACCAAAAATGACAAGCATGTTTGCCATGGTCGATATAAACGGATGCATCTTGAATTTCGCTGTAAAAAATCCGGCTATACTTGTAAAGAACGTACATAATACAATACATGCTACCAGTGCAAGAACGACTCTTGCCGGTGTCGGTACTTTCGTAAAATCAAAGATGTGTCCGAACACACCACCTGTATTTACACCCTGATGCATGATAATGGTTGCGGTTGTCATTCCCATACCAACCATTCGTCCAACGGAAAGATCCGTTCCGGTAAGAAGAATGAGTCCTGCAACTCCAAGTGCCAAGAACATTCTTGGCGATGCCTGCTGGAGAATATTTAAGATATTGTTATAGGTAAGCAGCGGCGTTCCTTTTTTGATTGGAGTTATGATACATAACGCAACAAAAATAAGAATGATCGCGATGTAGAGTCCATTCTGTAAAAGGAATGTTCTCCGGTTAAATGTATACTTATAATTTTCCCATTTCTGTGCCTGATTTTCTGCAAATGTGAATTTGGACAACCGGAGCAGATCAATCAGATGATACTTGTAACTGTACGCATCATGCTTCCGGTCTTTGATCCTCTGATACTCTTTTTCCAGTTCAATCTTTTCATTGGAAACACGGTTCTTATATACATAATTTTCTTCTTTGACCTCGGCCTGGGCGGAAGTCTTTGCCAGAGTTTCTTTGTGTTCCTTTTCAATCTTTGCAAGTTTCTGCTGATGCTCCTGCAGTGCCTGTTCCTTTTCCGCTATACAACTTGCCTTAACTGCATTATAATACTTGTCAAAATTATTTTTGAGATAATTTTCTGCTTTCCCGATCAGTTTTGCGATCTGGTCTTTGTTCTGTGCCTCTACCGCTTTTGCCTGTTCAAGCTCCTTCTGGCAGGATGCAATCTCAGAATCTTTTTCCCCTTTGGAAAGTGTTTTATCTCTTTTTACGTTTTCGATCCTGCTCTGGTACATAATAACTTTTGCCGTACCATCTTTTCTGAGTTCATCAATCTCTTTTTGTATTTTTCCGACATATTCCTCAATCGGCTGACGCAGTGTTTTTTCCTGCTCCGCTGTAAGAATCTTGCTATTTGCCATATCTGTCCCCCCTGCCTATAAATATTTCGCGCTGAGGCGAAGTAATTCTTCCTGATTCGTTTCCTTTGTATTGACAATGCCCGCAAGCCGTCCGTTCGACATGACACCGATCCGGTTTGTAATACCAAGGATTTCCGGCATCTCAGAAGAAACCACGATAATGGTCTTTCCCTGTTTTGCCATCTGTATGATCAGGTCATAAATTTCATATTTTGCGCCGACATCAATTCCTCTTGTCGGTTCATCCATCATAAACACCTTCGGTTCACGCTCGAGCCACTTTCCAAAAATAACCTTCTGCTGGTTTCCTCCGGAAAGACTTGAAATCATATCGTTTGGTCCCAGACATTTGGTATGCATGACTTTAATTTCATTTGCGGTAGCCTTTGTCATTTTCGGTTCTGAAAGTGCCGCGCCTTTTTTATATGCATTAAGATTTGCAATGGTTGTATTAAATGTAAGATTCCCTTTCAGGAATAATCCATTTGCCTTCCGTTCTTCCGTAATAAGCGCGAATCCATAATCCATTGCCTCTTTTGCACAGCTGAAATTCATAAGCTTATGGTTCAGATAAACACGGCCTGCGGCTCTTGTGCGGATACCGAATATGGTTTCCAGCAATTCTGTCCGTCCGGCTCCCACAAGGCCATATAAGCCAAAAATCTCCCCTTCACGGACATCAAATGTAACATCCTGTAAATACGGCTCATATTTTGTGGACAAATGCTGGATTGATAAAATAACATCTTTCGGCTGATTATCCACCGGTGGAAAACGGTTTTCCAGCACACGGCCTACCATTGCAGTAATCAGTTCATTCATATTTGTTTCTTTTGCACTTTTTGTCATGACCAGATTTCCATCCCGGAGTACGGAAATATCATCACAGATCTCAAATATTTCATCCATTTTATGGGAAATATAAATAAGGGAGATGCCCTGGTCACGAAGCATCCGCATCATATCAAAAAGTTTATCCACTTCCTGTACGGTAAGTGATGATGTTGGCTCATCCAATACGATTACTTTCGAATTATATGAGATCGCCTTTGCAATTTCACACATCTGCCGCTGGGAAACGGACATATTTCTCATCGGCTGATCCAGATTTACCGTCATTCCCAGTTTCCGGAATAATTCCGAGGCTTCATTTTTCATTCTTCCCTCATCGATCATCCCAAGGGAATTTACCGGGTATCTGCCAAGAAAGAGATTATCCACAACATTTCTCTCCAGACACTGGTTTAACTCCTGATGCACCATTGCAATCCCATTTTCAAGTGCATCCTTCGGACCGGAAAAATTCACTTCTTTTCCGTCAAGGTATATAGTTCCTTCGTCTTTCTGATAAGTTCCAAAAAGACATTTCATCATTGTTGACTTACCGGCACCATTTTCTCCCATAAGTCCCATAACTGTTCCTTTTCTCACATCAAGGTTGATATGATCAAGTACTCTGTTGCGGCCAAATGATTTACTCATGCCACGTATCGATAAGATAATATCTTTGCTCTGATCCCCCATACTATCCGCTCCTATCCTTTTGTTTTCGGGGAGAGAACCGTATTTCTCCCCCCGAAGTTAAGTTGTTTTACTGATTTAAAAGAGCTGTGTAAGAAGCTGCATTATCTGTTTTCACCATGTTGATGGCAAAAGCATCGTACTGTCCCGGATTGCCCAGACGGTTTGTGATATTAGACTCTGTCTGTCCGTCACCACCAATGTACTCAACATCCAGATTTAAAAGGTCATCATACTTCTGTAACAGCGGCTGATAGGTAGAACTTAAGAAGTTATCAGAAGCATTGTAAATGTTCAGCCATACCTTCTTTGTCGGATGGGCAGATGCATCTAACTGTTTGGATACCGGTTCCCATACAACGGTAGAATCTGTAAAATCTTTGTAGTTATCAGCGGTTACTGCCACGTTCAGGGAATAGTAAGATCTCTCGTCTTCTTTGTATACATAAACGTCACTGCTTAATACATTTCCTGCATCGTCTGCAGTTCCGATACCCGTGTCAACATCTACACCATCCAGTGCATTTCTAAGAACACGCAGTGTCAGGTATGCCTGTACGTCTGCATGCTGGCTGATCGTTCCACCGTAGCCTTCTGCAATTGCTGCAACTGCATCGCTGTTTGCATCATATCCGAATGTCGGTACACCATTATCCTTTGACCATGCATTAAACATTGACATTCCCATTCCATCATTGTTGGATACAACGACATCAATGGAATCCCCGAAAGAAGATGACCATGTACCAATCGCATTGCCGGCTGTTGCTGCATCCCATGTAGCACCTGCTGAGTTTTTCATTTCCTGGGAAGCAAGTTCACGGATCACATAGGTTTTTCCACCTACTTCAATGCTTCCGTCCTGAACCTGTGATGCTTTTCCATCGGTATTGGTTCCTGCCGGTGCACTGTCTGCCTCGCCGTTTTTATCCACTGCTGTTCCAAGTGCTTTTCTGACACCTCTTGTACGGGCAATGGAATCATTGTGACCGATATCACCGATTGCTAAAACATAGCCGATCACGCCATCTCCGTTACGGTCAATCTTGTCAATATTTTTCTCGATGTAATCTTTTACCATGGTACCCTGAAGTTCTGCACCCTGATTTGCATCAAACCCTACATAATAAGTATCTTTGTTAAAATTGAGTGCTGTCATATCAAGCTCTCCTGTGGAACTGTTTGACGGCTGACGGTTAAACCATACCAAAGGTTTATCCTTGTTTGCGACAGTTGAGGTAGAAGTGCCTCCCCCTTTATTGCCTGCCTGTGTGCCACCGCCGTTGTTTCCCCCATCGGCTCCACATGCTGCGGTTGAAAGTGCAAGTACCGCCATCATCATAATTGCAACAATTTTCTTTTTCATAAGAATTTCCCCCTTCTTGTTTTGTTTGTAATGCTAGTATAAGAGGTTTTCATCTCATAAACTATAGAATATTTTTTGATTCACATTAAAAATTTTCATATTTTTCCGTTATTTGTTCAATTTTTTCATATTTTTTCTTTGTCATTTCGTCACTTTACCGTTGATTTATACTAAAAAAAGCCATCTTTCTTTACAAAGATGGCTTTTTAAATCTTTTATAAAAGACTCTGTTATCATTGTTCCAGAATCACATGCCACGCCTCACACAGCCGTTCCAGCGACCACGCGGCATTTGCCGGACTTGTGGATGGAAGCACCATCGCTTCGATCCCCGTGACCGGAAACTGGTATCTTTTATAAAGCTGTCCTGCCTTGTTTCCGTTTGCATAAATACGTGTTATGTTCGTTTTTTCCAGAATCATGCCAATATCCGTTGGCTGTACATTTTTAATACTGCTGTCACTTGAGCCTTTGATGTCACAGCTTTGGATCACATCCCACATGGCAATCCGGTGGGCAAGAAGCATTGCTTTTTTCTCCTCAATTGTATCCGGAACCGGCTCCTTTAAAAGTGTTGCAAGCACTTTCCAGAAACGGTTCTGTTTGTGCCCGTAATAAAAATTGTTTTCCCTTGATTTGACGGACGGCAGGGTTCCTAATATGAGAATTTCGGAAGCTTTGTCGTACACCGGCTCAAACGAATGGACAATGTGTTCATATTCCATGGGATTCTCCTTTTAAAGTTACCACACTATCCGTATCCATCTTACTGCTTATCCTTCTCTAAGATCTGGTCAATCGCAGCTGTCACCTTTTTGTAAACTTCATCACTCGTGATTCCGCCCATGATCGGATCTCCGACAATGTTGCCATTACGGTCAACGAGAACTGTCGTTGGAAATGCCATAATATTTGTTGCGTATTTACCAGCCTCACTGTCCGAATCAAGGGAAAGGTTGGTATAGTCTGCCCCCTGTTTTTTCAGGATGCTTTTTGCTTCTGCAATTCCCTCTTTGTTACCATCGAGTGAATCTGTGTTTACGCCAATGACCTGACCACCCTTTGCCTTCAGTTCTTCATTTAATTTGTTGAGTGCCGGAAGTTCCTCCACACATGGCGTGCATCCATTAAACCAGAAATTAACAACCGTTACCGCATTCTGTGAAAAAATGCTGCTGTCCACCTTATTTCCATCCAGATCCTTCGCCTGAAAAGACGGAAAGACGGATGTTTCTGCATTCGCGCTTTGGGCGCCGGAATTTTCTGTTCCCATCTGCGCGGTAAGTTCCGTTACCTGATCCTCGATTTTCTTAATCTCTTCGATATCCTTATCCAGCTTTTTCAGGTCTGCCTCCGAAAACTGGTCCTTCACATGATCCAGCTGTGTCTCCAGAAACGTTCCATAATTTTGTTCTCCTGCGTCTGCAGCTTTGTTTTTGTCAATGTTATTAAAAACCGTATTCCACAATTCCTGATGTTTCGCAATAATGGCATTTTCCTTTTCGTACAGTTTGTTGAGTTCTGCATTACCAGCCCCTGTATCTTCCGCAGACTGTGCCTGCGTTTCCGTCACAGTGCTGCCTTTTTCCGAGGCATTGCCACAAGCGGCAAGTCCAAATACCAGAGTCATAACCAGTAACATTACTGTAAGTTTTTTCATTTTAATTATTCTCCTTCTTCTTTTTTGATTTTTCTGCAAATCCATACTTATAACTGATTGCCTCTACCGGACATTCCTTCACACATGCTCCGCAGCGTATACATTCCGTATGATTTGGATGCCGGACCACATCCACATCCATTTTACAGACACCGGCACATTTGCCGCAAGATACACATTTACCGGTATCTATATGCATCTGTAAAAGAGATACTTTATTAAAAAGCGCATAGACTGCGCCAAGCGGACAGATCCATTTGCAGAACGGGCGATAAAACATAAGGCTTAACAACACGACCGCAACCAGTATTCCGGCCTTCCATGTAAACAGCTTTCCCAATGCCGCACGGATGCCTGCATTTGCAATCGAAAGTGGAAGTGCCCCCTCTAATACTCCCTGTGGACAGAGGTATTTGCAAAAAAATGGGTCCCCCATTCCCAGCTGGTTCGTCACCAATATAGGAAGCAGAATAACGAAAACCAAAAGAATTCCATATTTGATAAACCGATTACACTTTCCTGCCGGGATAAAGATTTGTGTCTTCTGGCGGATACGCTCAACCAATCCCTGGAACAGCTCCGTGCCATGCAGCATTGTTTTAAACAGGGAAACACCCAGCTGCAGGCTGCCATCACGAGCATTTCCCACGATCTACGCACACCGCTGACTGCCATCTGCGGCTACCTGGAACTTTTGGAAAAGGAACCGTTATCTGCTGTCTCCCGCCAGTATGTTGCCATCATCCGGGAACGCACAAAGGTGATGACACAACTGACGGAAGAACTGTTCCGGTATTCGGTTGTCCTGTCTGTGCCTTTGGCACAATCCTTGCAGGAAGTGTCGGTAAATCGCATTTTAGAGGGAAGCATTGCCGCAATGTATGCGGTGCTCAAAAGACACCGGATCACACCGGACATTACCATGACCGACCGGACTTGGGCTTTCATTGCACGGACACTGGTGGAGCAGATGCACGGGCAGATGAATGCGGCTTATAAAGCGGGGAGGCTTGTCATCCGGATGCAGATTTAGTTTATTTTTTTATAAAACAGACCAAAAATAAAGCAACTACAACAACTCCTGTGCCTATGATGATACACCTCTTTGCTGTGGTGACTTCTTTTTGATATAAGCGAAATAATTCTCCGGAATGATTCTTTCTATTATGAAGACCAATCATTGCATAGATCAAAAAGAATGCAACTCCGAATATTAAAATTACACTCAGTCGTCCCCAAGCAGAAGGAATGGTGTATTGACCGATTATGATACATAGCAGGATCATAAAATACACGATTTTATTTTGCCCATATCCTAAAGGAAGTTCTTTTTGATAATTTCTATACATCATTTTTCCATAATAAACGATCATGCATATTAAAAATAATAGATAGATTATCATAACCATCATCCTCATTGTATACCTCCTTAATTTTGTCTCATACGAGAAAATGTCACATCCGCCTCCGGATCGGTAAGCTCTATATTGATCCGACTGTTGCGCCGCTCATGAAGCAATAATTGTTTTGCTGTCTCTGTGCTGATTCCCTTTTCTTTCTTCTCATTGGTCTGAACATACTGTTTCCCCGATAGTATCACTATTCTTTTCGAATCGTATTGCATATAGTTACGAAAAATATGAAAATTTTCAGTCCGGCATAATAATCCGGATCAGATGTTTATCCAACATGATTGTCCGGTTCCAGGGATTGATAATAATCCCTGCGATCTCCGGCACAGTAAGTGCTGCTTCAAACATCCTGCCGATCTCTGACAAAAATGTCGACTTCACCTGATCTGCACCTTTTAATTCTTCCTCAAAGCTGGTAAATGCCGACCACCAGATTTTACCGTCCGGAGTTCTCACTGTCTGTAACTTCAGTTGTGCCTGTGCCGGATCCGGTTCCACAGCAACGATCAGTTGTCCTCCCTCTTTCATCCGCCGCCGGATCACCGTCAACGTATGTGCAAGCTGCTCCTGTGTGGCTTCTTTCTGAAGCGCAAAAATTGCATCTTCTATTCTTTCATTGCCTTTTAATCCCTCATCCTGATATTCATTTTTCTTATTCATATTTCATATCCTCTCTTGTCTGCTCCTTTCTATTATAAAATGAGAGGTTTCTTTTTGAAAGCTATTTCTTTCAGATTCTCCTTTTGGGAGAATTCTTTTGACGGAACCGTCCTTCTCTTTCTCTGAGACTGCGAACCTCCAACTCTCCAACTCATAGATTGTATTCTCTGCACGTTTCTTCTATACTGAAAGCAGACAGACACTGCAGCAACTGTCTCTTACGAAATGGAGGTTCCACTATGTCACAAAATAATATTGGCGAATTTATACAACAATCCAGAAAAGCCAAAGGATTTACACAGAAAGATCTCGGTGACCGGATCGGCGTCAGTGATAAAACCATATCCAAATGGGAAAACGGAAACAGCATTCCTGACACTTCGATTCTGAACGAACTTTGTGCTACTCTCGATATCAATGTCAATGAACTTCTCTCCGGTGAAAAATTAACACCGGAAATTTATTCTATGAAAGCGGAGGAAAATATGATAAACCTTTTGGAAGACAATCAAAAACAACAGTGCTTTACACTCCTTCCCTGTGCAGTGGGTATCGTTTTATTGATCCTTACCGGACTGTTTGCAATATTTACGCATGTGCTTTTACCGGATATGCTGGATCTTTGGGATTTTCCAACACTCCTCATTTACATCGGAATCTGTTATTCCCTTGTTTTATTGAGCGGAAAGCGCCATAAACAGGAAATCATTCACTTTCTCCGGAAAATTGTGGTACCTGTCGGATGTATCTGTCCTCTGTTGGGGATAAACCAGTTTATTCATCAGTTCCGTGATCCGGCTGATATTGGTTCTTTCGTAAACCAATGTGTCTTATTTGTTCTTTATTCCCTGATTTCCTATGTGATTCTGGTTCTTATCGAACAGCATCTGGACAAATAAAATTTTATATGTAAAAACAGCCCCTGTACCTATTGGTAAGGGACTGTTTTTATTTTATCTTACATATTCTTAACCGTTGCAATATCCACTGGAGTAAGCTCCCCGTGAGCGGTCTCTAAAGAACGTGCCAGCGCATTTGCGGTATCCATAGCGGTGATACAGTACACACCGGTCTCAATCGCATTACGGCGGATTAAGAATCCGTCTCTTGTCTTATCACCGTTACCCTGTGTCGGTGTATCGATGACAAGGTCGATCTTGTGGCCAAGGATCAGATCCATTACATTTGGTGACTCCTGCGAAATCTTATTGACACGCAGTGCATTGACACCGTGCTCCTGCAGATACTTTGCAGTGCTTCGTGTTGCGTAGATTTTGTAGCCGAGTGCCTCAAAACGCTTTGCCACACCGACAGCCTCCGGCTTATCGGCATCCTTTACCGTCATAATCATCTGCTTGTATTTCGGAAGCTGTACACCTGCTCCAAGGAATGCTTTGTACAGTGCCTCATTGAATGTCTTTGCGATACCCAGACACTCACCGGTAGATTTCATCTCCGGTCCAAGGCTGATCTCTGCCCCACGCAGTTTCTCAAAGGAGAATACCGGCATCTTGATTGCGATATAATCGGCAACTGGTGCAAGTCCCGGCTCATAGCCCAGACCGCGGATCGTGTTACCGATGATCACTTTGGTTGCCAGATCTACGATCGGAATACCGGTAACCTTACTGATGTACGGCACGGTTCTTGAGGAACGCGGATTTACCTCGATGACATATACTTCCTCATTCATGGCGATGAACTGGATATTGATCAGACCGACCACATGCAGTGCCTGTGCCAGACGCTTTGTATACTCTACGATGGTATCCTTTACCTTATCACTGATCGTTGGAGCCGGATATACGGAAATACTGTCTCCGGAATGGACTCCGGTACGCTCGATATGTTCCATAATACCAGGAATGAGAATGTCAGTTCCGTCACATACGGCATCGACCTCGATCTCCTTACCCTGTAAATACTTGTCTACGAGAATTGGATGATCCTGTGCAATACGGTTGATGATTCCGATGAACTCCTCGATTTCCTCATCGTTAAACGCAATCTTCATTCCCTGTCCGCCAAGTACATAGGAAGGACGGACAAGAACCGGATAACCAAGACGGTTTGCAACTTCTTTGGCTTCCTCTGCGGTGAATACGGTTCCACCGGCTGCTCTCGGAATATGAGTCTTCTCCAGAATCTCATCAAAAAGCTCACGATCCTCTGCGGCATCGACATCCTCTGCCTTGGTTCCAAGAATCGGAACGCCCATCTTCATAAGCGCCTCTGTCAGTTTGATCGCTGTCTGTCCACCGAACTGTACCACAGCTCCGTCCGGCTTTTCAATATTTACGATGGACTCGACATCCTCTGCGGTCAACGGCTCAAAATACAGCTTGTCTGCAATATCAAAGTCGGTGGAAACGGTCTCCGGGTTGTTGTTGATAATGACGGTCTCCCAGCCTTCCTTGGCAAATGCCCAGGTACAGTGTACGGAACAGAAATCAAACTCGATACCCTGACCGATACGGATCGGACCGGAACCAAGAACCAGAACCTTTTTCTGCGGTGTGGTCTCTGCCGCCTCGTTCTCACTTCCGTAAACACTGTAGTAATACGGTGTCTCTGCAGCAAACTCTGCGGCACAGGTATCCACCATCTTATATGCTGCAACGATACCGTTTGCATAACGCATCTGTTTAATCTCTTCCTCGGTCTTTCCGGTAAGCTCTGCGATAACGTTGTCCGGGAACTCGATTCTCTTTGCTTCTTTTAACAGATCTACCGTCAGTTCTTCGCTCTTTAAGTGCTGCTCCATCTCTACCAGAATTGCCAGCTTGTCGATAAACCAGCGGTCGATCTTGGTAATTTCATAAATATGATCATAGGAAACGCCGCGGCGCAGTGCCTCTGCGATCACCCAGATTCTGCGGTCATCGACCACATGAAGCTGTGCCTCTAACTCTTCATCGGACAGTCCGGTAAAATCATAGGACATAAGGCTGTCCACATGCTGTTCCAGGGAACGGATGGCTTTCATCAGTGCGCCCTCGAAGTTATCACAGATACTCATAACCTCTCCGGTTGCTTTCATCTGTGTACTTAACGTTCTCTTTGCAGTAAGGAATTTATCAAACGGAAGTCTCGGGATCTTCACTACACAGTAGTCAAGCATCGGCTCGAAACTTGCATAGGTCTTCTGTGTGATGGCGTTCTTGATCTCATCAAGTGTGTAGCCTAATGCAATCTTTGCGGTAACCTTTGCGATCGGGTATCCGGTTGCCTTAGAGGCAAGAGCAGAAGAACGGGATACACGAGGGTTTACCTCGATGACACAGTACTCAAAAGAATCCGGATTCAATGCATACTGCACGTTACATCCACCGGTGATCTTTAACTCATTGATGATGTTTAATGCAGAACTACGAAGCATCTGGTACTCTTTATCCCCGAGTGTCTGGGAAGGTGCCACTACGATGGAATCTCCGGTATGCACACCAACCGGATCGATGTTTTCCATGTTACATACGGTGATGCAGTTTCCGTTCGCATCACGCATTACTTCGTACTCGACTTCCTTCCATCCTGCGATACAGCGCTCAACCAGTACCTCACCGACACGGCTTAAACGAAGTCCATTGCTTAAGATATCGACCAGCTCCTGCTCGTTGTGGGCGATACCGCCGCCGCTTCCGCCGAGGGTGAATGCCGGGCGGAGCACAACCGGATATCCGATCGTGTTGGTGAACTTAATACCGTCTTCTACGGTATTTACAACCTGAGAAGCTGCACAAGGCTCACCGATTTTTTCCATGGTATCCTTAAATGCCTGACGGTCCTCTGCCTTAAAGATGGTCTCTGCGGTTGTACCGATCAGTTTTACTCCGTGCTCTTCTAAAAAGCCGGACTCTGCCAGTTCCATACCCAGATTTAATCCAGCCTGTCCACCGAGTGTCGGAAGGATGCTGTCCGGTTTTTCCTTTAAAATAATTTTTTCAAGAACCGGAAGTGTCAGAGGCTCAATGTATACCTGATCCGCAATCTGCTTGTCGGTCATGATGGTGGCAGGATTGGAGTTTACCAGACATACCTCCACGCCTTCTTCCTTTAAGGAACGGCATGCCTGTGTTCCTGCGTAGTCAAACTCGGCTGCCTGTCCGATGACGATTGGTCCCGAACCGATTACTAATACTTTTTTGATATCTTTATTTCTTGGCATTACTGATTCCCTCCCATCATCTGAATAAAGCGGTCAAACAGGTACGAAGAGTCCTGTGGTCCCGGGCATGCTTCCGGATGGAACTGCACGGTGAAAATATTCTTTCCGACATACTCTAAGCCCTCGTTGGTTCCGTCATTGACATTGACGAATGCAGGCTTTGCAACCTTCGGATCAAGGGTATCGGTATCTACCACATAGCCATGGTTCTGGGAAGAAATGTAAACACGACCGGTTGACAAATCTTTCACTGGATGGTTTCCACCACGGTGTCCGTATTTCATCTTGTGTGTATCCGCTCCGTTGGCCAGTGCCATGAGCTGATGACCGAGACAGATGGCAAAGATCGGTACGTCACTTGCATACAGTTTCTTTAATTCCTCGATGATCGCTGTGCACTCTTTCGGATCTCCAGGTCCGTTGCTGAGCATAATGCCATCCGGATTGGCTCCGAGAATTTCCTCCGCCGATGTGTGTGCCGGATAAATCGTCACCTCACAGCCACGGGCATTTAACGATTTTGCGATATTGTTCTTCGCACCGAAATCCATCAGTGCAACTTTCTTTCCGCTTCCCTTTAATACGTTCTTCTCGCTGCAGGTAACTTTATCCACAACATTTCCGGTTGTATATTCTTTCAGTTTTGGAAGAATTTCATCCAGATTATAATTTTCGTTTGTCGTGATCATTCCGTTCATGGTTCCCTTTTCGCGGAGAATCTTGGTAAGCGCACGGGTATCAATTCCTGCAATTCCCGGAATATCATGCTTTGTCAGGAAATCCTGAATGCTTCCCTGACAGCGGAAATTGCTCGGCATACGTGAAAGCTCTCTTACAATATATCCGTCCGGCCACGGTCTGGCGGATTCCATATCCGGTGTAATTCCGTAGTTTCCGATCAGCGGATACGTCATCACAACCGCCTGTCCTGCATAGGACGGATCTGTAAGTACCTCTAAATATCCGGTCATTGAGGTATTAAATACGATCTCACTGATGATTTCGCGTGTAGAACCAATGCTTGTACCTGTAAACACGGTTCCGTCTTCCAGTATCAAAAAAGCTTTCATTCTTTGCCCTGCCTTTCTTGCATCTTGGCAAAAAAAAAGAGAGAATCTCTTTTTTTTACCTTGAGTTAGCTTTACCTAAATTGTAAAAATTTTATCACAAATCGTCACTTTTTTCAACCTTTTTTGCAAGAGAAAAAAGTGACATATTTTATGAATAAATATACATATTATACAATTCCATGCATCCACAATACCATGAACCCGACAGCAACTGCCGCACAGACTGCCAGACCGCCAATGCTGGTTCCGAGGATCACGCCGGATGGAATTTCTTTCTTTTCATATATCGCGCGTGCCACGGTTTTTGCCTGCATCGGAACAAATGAACACGGCTGTGTTACCTCCATTGGATGAAACCGGCGTTTGGTAAAATAATCCGCTGTCCATGCCGGCATTGCCGATAACGTCACCCTCTGTAACTGATATTGATTTGCCGCATACGCCTTCATTTCTTCCAACAGACATCTGCCACATCCTCTGCGCTGGAATACCGGAAGCACATACAGCATGGTAATATGTCCCTCTTTCTGCATTCCTGACATGGCGATCATATGCCCCTGTTCAAAAATTCCCCACATGGTGAGAGTTCCTTCTGCAATCATGTTCCGGATGTTTGTGTTTTCCGTATATTGCAGAAATATATGAATCATTTCCAGATCCGTGATCCGCGCACGCAGACAGTAATCAAAGACACCCCTTGCAATACTGAGCGCTTCCGGAATCTGATCTTCCGTTAAAATCTGTGCTTTCATTTACGCTTCCTCCTTATTTTCCAACAGCCGGTCCTTCAGACCGCTGTAACGTCTCTGTTGGGAATTATTCTCAATCATTTGTTCAAATGTTGTATCATCTCCCACTATCGTAACACATTTCTTTGCTCTTGTAACCGCTGTGTACAATAAATTCCGGTTCATAAGCATGCGGGGGCCGGAAAGAAGCGGAATGACAACGGCCGGATACTCCGATCCCTGTGATTTATGGATCGTCACAGCATACGCAAGTTCCAGCTCATCCAGCAGTTTGTACGAATATTCCACCATACGCCCTTCATCGAAATTTACCGTGATGGTCTCTGCAAAATCATTGATCTCTTCAATAATTCCGGTATCTCCGTTAAACACCCCGGTTCCTTTGTCTATGCAGAGTCCATATTTGCTGCGGATCTCCCATTCCAGCTGATAATTATTTTTGATCTGCATGACTTTATCGCCTTCCCGGAAAACGATCGCCCCATGCTCTTTCTCCTTTTTTCTGTCCGATGGCGGGTTCAGATACATCTGCAGAATCGTATTGAGACGTTCTACTCCGAGCAGCCCTTTCCGCATAGGCGTAAGCACCTGGATATCGTATTCGCTTGCCCCCACAAATTTCGGAAGTTTCTGCTTGATCAGCTGCAGCGTAACGTTGATAATTTTATCTGCCTCATAACGCTTCAGGAAAAAGAAATCCATGCTCTTGTTATCCAGGCTGACTTTTTCTCCCCGGTTAATCTTATGCGCATTGACAATAATATCACTGGTGCTTGCCTGTCGGAAAATTTTTGTCAGCATTACCGTAGGAAACATCTTCGAATCAATAATGTCCTTCAGCACACTTCCCGCCCCTACACTCGGCAGCTGATTCACATCTCCCACCAGGATCAGACGCGTGCCCGGCAAAATTGCTTTCAGCAGGGAATTCATCAGGGAAATATCCACCATCGACATCTCATCAATAATGATGAGATTGGTCTCCAGCGGATTTTGTTCATTGCGCTCAAATCCGGCATTTCCTTCCATTCCGCCATTCAGTTCGAGCATCCGGTGAATCGTCCGTGCCTCATACCCGGTGGTTTCGCTCATGCGCTTTGCTGCCCGTCCGGTCGGTGCCGCCAGCATAATATCTTCTCCGGATAATTCAAAATACCGGATGATCGTATTGATCGTCGTTGTTTTTCCCGTTCCGGGACCTCCGGTAATCACGAGAACACCGTTTCTTACGGCTTCCTTTACCGCTTCTACCTGATGCTCATCAAGATCCATTCCCGTCTTCTTTTCAATCTTTCGGATTCTGTCCTCAATTTCGATATCCGGAACATCAAACACAGCATTCAGCTGTGTCAGACGGGTAGCGGTATTTGCCTCCATATAAAAATAGGTTGCCGCATAGATCTGCGTACTGTCTTCCACCTGGCGCATAATGATCTTGCGATCCATCGCCAGATTCATGTAATGCTGCTCGATGTGCTCCGGGTCTACCTCAAGAAGCCGGCTTGCCCGCTGCGTCAGTTCCTGCATCGGCAGATAGGTATGCCCCTCTCCGACAGCCTGCAGCAGCACATACTGGATACCGCTTCGAATCCGGAAATCGGAATCGGTGCGGATTCCCACACGAGATGCGATCTCATCTGCCGTGCGGAATCCGACCCCTTCCACATCATCTGCCATACGATATGGATTTTCTTTCAGTATTCCGTATATTTCCTGCCCGTATGTTTTATATATTTTCACTGCAAGTGTGGTATTGATCCCGTATTGCTGCAAAAAAATCATTGCCTGCCGGAGATCTTTTTTCTGATTCACCTGATCCGCGATTTCCATAGCCTTTCTCTGGCTAATGCCTTTGATCTCCGCCAGCCGCTCCGGTTCTTCTTCAATGATACGAAAGGTATCTGCCTTGAATCTTCGCACAATCCTTGCCGCTAAGGCAATTCCGATCCCTTTGATCGCCCCTGATCCCAGATACCGCTCAATTGCCACCTCATCCTGTGGTGCCTTTTCTTCGAAACTCTTTACCTGAAACTGTCTGCCGTAAGTCGGATGTTCTGTATAACTACCCTTTGCCTTAATGTTTTCTCCCTCGGCAATATCCGAAAATACCCCCACACAAGTCTCTTCTTCTTCGTTACACACCAGAACAAGTACGGTATATCCGTTGTCTGCATTTCGATAGATGATGTGATCTACATATCCTTCAATGCTCTCAAGATTCTCTTCCAAAATATGTTCCCCATTCTCTAAAAAAGAGACTGTTGTAAACAGTCTCTCCTCTTTTCTTTGTGCTGATGCTACTACTGGCCAATATTACGTTTCATCTGCTCATACAGTGTCTGTGTATAGCTTTCTCCGATCTGATCCACCATTTCATCTGCCACCGTCTCGATTGCCTGATCCATATACAGATCTTTGTACTGTGACATCGTAGAATCCTCGTCATCATCCGAAGTAAATGTATCTTTCATCTGTTTGATGACCTGCTCCACAAAATAAGATTCAAAATCTTTGATGACACCTTTTAATTGTTCCTCTGAGGAGTCCGATGAAATATTCTTTAATGAACTCTGAATAGAATTGCCCTGCTCTGCACTTTTGTCTGCATTTGCAACCGTATAATTTGTACTGATTGATGAAATATCCATAGTATATCCCTCTTATGTAAGTAATTCGGAACTGCTGCCTATCGTTTCAGATTATTTGCTGTCTCCAGCATGGAATCCGAGGTCGTGATTGCCTTGGAATTTAATTCATATGCACGCTGTGCAATGATCATATTTACCATCTCATCTGCAACCTGTACATTTGAAGCTTCGATGTAGCCCTGATATACACCGGTTTTCGTCAGCCCTGCATTTTGTCCCTCCAGCATCGGATTTCCCGAAGCTGCAGTCGCTGCAAGTTTGCTTCCTGACATTTTCTCCAGTCCTGCCGGATTGTTAAACTGATAGATTCCAAAAGACTGGTTTAATGACACTACATTGCCGGTTGCATCTTTATAGCCAATCGTTCCATTGCTCGAAAATACCATGCTTTCCGAAGATACGCCTCTTGGCACACGAATGGTATTTCCTCTGGAATCCAATACCGGAAGCCCCTCTGAGGTTGCCAGAATTGTGTTTCCATTCGAATCCTGACTCCAGGAGAAGTTACCGTTTCTGGTGTAATATGTCTGTCCATCCACACCCCGCACGGCAAAGAATCCCTTTCCTTCCAGTGCAAAATCGGTCGGAATCTCTGTCTCTTCACGCGCCCCCTGCGTATAGTTGGACATGGTCGCTGCCACTCTGGTTCCGAGTCCTACCTGTGCACCTACCGGTTTATTGGCACCATTTGCCGTCGTTGTCTTTGTCTGCAGTGTCTGGTACAGTAAAGATTTAAACTCGGTACGTTCCGTCTTATAACCTGTCGTATTCACATTGGACAGGTTATTTGAAATTGTATCCAGATTTGTCTGCTGCGCAATCATTCCGGTTGCCGCAGTATAAAGTGATCTCATCATACGCTTCTATTTCCTCCTTGCGGTCTTTCAGCAGCTATTACACTTTACCGACATTGTTAACTGCCCGGTCAAGTGTTCCATCTATGGAAGTGATTACCTTCTGTCCTGCCTCATAGGCTCTCTGAATTGTAATCATATTTACCATCTCATTTACAACATTTACATTGGAAGTCTCCAGTGTGCCCTGCTCTATATTGGCATCTGTTGCAATCCGGTTTCCTCCCGGAAGAAGGTTATACAGATTCTCACCGTATTTTTCAAGATAGTCATAATTATCCACATCCACCATGCCGATCGTTCCGACAATCTGGTTATTCTGCATGACGTATCCCAGTTTATTCACGGTAATCGCAGCATTTGGATCCAGACGTATATAATTATTCTGACCCGGATCGCCATTCATTGCACCAGTGGCATTTAAAACATAATCGCCATCCTTCGTCACCAGATACCCCTCTTTATTTACAGTAAAGGCTCCATCCCGCGTATACTTCACGGAAGTATTTCCCTGCTTGTCCGTGAATGCCACGGCAAAAAAGCCATTTCCTTCAATCGCAAAATCTGTGGTGTTATCTGTCACCTTGAAATTTCCCGTGGAATAATCCGTATATACCTGCCCAAGGTGAACCCCATATGTAATATCTCCAAGCTTTTTCGGAATCCCCATATTAGAAGAATCCTTAATGCGCAAAGACATCTCATCGGCAAAAGTACGACTCGTCGTTCCTTCTTTTTTATATGCTGTTGTGTCTGCGTTTGCCAGATTATTTGCCAGAATATCCAGACGCTTCATTTCGTTTACCATTCCCGTATGGGCGGTATACAATCCTTTTACCATTTATGACACCTCAATTTTCACAGTTTTAATTTATATCGGCAAATGCCCTCACGAGCTTTATAGACATGCGATAAAAAGTGCGCATAAACGCGCACTTTATGCATTAATCCTCGTCTCTTTTTCCTGCAAGGAATTCTACATATTTTCCGGTTCCGATTGCTACACAGGTCATAGGATGCTCTGCCGTCATCGTGTTGATTCCGGTACGTTCTTCAATCAGTTCCTCCAGACCGCGAAGCAAGGAGCCGCCACCTGTCAGGACAATTCCCCTGTCTGCAACGTCTGCTGCCAGTTCCGGTGGAGTTTTCTCCAGTACGGAATGTACAGCTTCCACAATCTGTAATGTTGCCTCACGCAGAGCTTCCTCTGTCTCCTCAGAGCTTACCGTAATGGTTCTTGGCAGACCGGTTACCAGATTACGGCCACGGACATCCATCGTCTCATTCTGTGCCAGTGGGTAGCATGTACCAATTTTGATCTTGATATCTTCTGCGGTACGCTCACCGATCAAAAGATTATGTTTCTTTCTCATATAGCGGACCAGGGCTTCGTCAAAATCATCTCCTGCAATTTTCACGGAAGTGCTCACAACAGAACCACCCAGAGAAATGACTGCGATATCCGAAGTACCTCCTCCGATATCTACGATCATGTTTCCGCATGGTCTGGAAATATCAATACCGGCACCGATTGCTGCTGCAATTGGTTCCTCAATAATCTCTACTTCGCGGGCTCCTGCCTGATAAGTTGCATCCTCTACGGCTTTCTTTTCAACCTCTGTAACACCACTCGGTACGCAGACGCTGATGCGCGGCTTACGAAAGCTCTTCTTTCCAAGTGCCTTCTGGATGAAATACTTGATCATCTTCTCTGTGACGGTATAATCTGAAATCACACCCTGGCGAAGAGGACGGACTGCCACAATGTTTCCCGGTGTTCTTCCAAGCATCAGCCTTGCTTCCTCACCGATTGCTTTAATTTTATTGGTATCTCTGTCAAATGCAACAACGGAAGGCTCTTTTAATACAACACCTTTTCCTTTAATATATACTAAAATACTCGCAGTACCTAAATCAATTCCGATATCTGATCCGATCATCCCGAATGCCCCTTCCTATTTTCTTTTTATCTTTCTTTATCAAAATCCGATCTACGTTTATGGCGCAAATCTGCAGTTAATCATATTTTTATGCATACAGTAACATTATATACAATTCATCCCATTTTTCAAACATTTTTTTATAGGTTAAAGCATTTTAATTAAATTTTAAGGAATCTCTCTGTTCCCGGGACAAAAATCTGTGCATTTTCGCTATTTTATACGTTCTTCGATTCCAGATACGGTTTTAAAAACTGACCGGTATACGATTCCGGAACTTTGCAGATTTCCTCCGGAGTCCCCTGTGCAATCACGGTTCCGCCACCGTCACCGCCTTCCGGTCCCATATCAATGATATAGTCAGCCGTCTTGATGACGTCCAGATTATGCTCGATGACGACAACGGTATTTCCGCCGTCCGAAAGCTTTCTGAGAATCTCCACCAGCTTGTGTACATCCGCAAAATGCAGTCCGGTGGTTGGCTCATCCAGTACATAAATGGTTTTTCCCGTTCCGCGTTTGCTCAATTCTGTGGCAAGTTTGATACGCTGCGCTTCTCCTCCGGATAATTCTGTGGAAGGCTGTCCCAGTTTTACATAGGAAAGTCCGACATCGTACAGTGTCTGAATCTTTCGGTGGATCGTTGGTACATTTTTGAAAAATTCCAATGCCTCTTCCACCGTCATATCCAGCACATCATAGATCGTCTTTCCTTTATAGCGCACCTCAAGTGTCTCACGGTTATAACGTCTGCCTCCGCAGACTTCACACGGCACATACACATCTGGCAGGAAATGCATCTCGATCTTTATGATACCATCTCCGCTGCAGGCCTCACAGCGTCCGCCTTTGACGTTGAAACTGAAACGTCCCTTCTTATATCCGCGTGCCTTTGCATCCGGAGTTGCCGCAAACAGATCACGGATCATGTCAAACACACCGGTATAGGTTGCCGGATTCGAACGCGGTGTGCGTCCGATCGGTGACTGATCAATATCGATAATCTTATCCAGTTGTTCCACACCCAGAATATCATCGTGATCTCCGGGGATGCAGCGTGCCCGGTTTAAAGTTCGCGCCAGATGCTTATACAGAATTTCATTGGTCAGGGAACTCTTTCCCGATCCCGATACTCCGGTGATACAGGTCATGATACCAAGCGGAACCTGCACATCAATATTTTTCAGATTATTTTCCCGCGCTCCTTTGATGGTAAGAAATCCGGTCGGTCTGCGCCGTTTTGATGGTACCGGAATCTTCATCCGGCCGCTCAGATAAGCACCGGTAATGGATTTTTTGCATTTCATGATATCCGCCGCAGTACCGGCCGCAACGACTTCTCCACCATGGACGCCGGCTGCCGGACCAATATCCACAATGTAGTCGGCCGCACGCATGGTATCCTCATCATGTTCCACGACAATCAGCGTATTTCCCAGATTCTTAAGATTCATCAGTGCATGCAGCAGCTTGTCATTGTCCCGCTGATGCAGTCCGATACTCGGCTCATCCAGAATATATGCCACGCCGACCAGTCCTGAACCGATCTGGGTAGCCAGGCGGATGCGCTGCGCCTCTCCTCCGGACAAGGTTCCGGTCGCACGTGTCAATGTCAGATAATCCAGACCTACCTCCTGCAAAAAGCCCACACGGGCACGGATTTCCTTTAAAATCTGATTGCCGATGAACTGCTGCTGTTCCGTCAGCTGCATTTCCTCCAGATATTTCACGAGATCCTTTACCGACATATCGGTCATCTCATATATATTTTTGTCTGCAACCGTAACCGCAAGAGAACTCTGCTTCAGACGCTGTCCATGGCAGGCAGCACACGGTGTAATACGCATAAACTGCTCATATTCCTGCTTCATCGTGTCCGATCCCGTCTCCCGGTAACGGCGCTCGACATTTTTAATAAGGCCTTCCCAGTTCAGATCATAAACGCCTTCTCCACGCTGTCCTTTATAATGCACCTTTAATATCCTGCCATCTCCGCCATGAATGAGCATATGCCGGATTTCTTTTGGCAGATCTTTATATGGTGTATCGAGAGAAAATCCATATCCTTCCGACAACGCTTTTAGGGTGGCATAGGTATAGCTGGACGGATCGGTGCAGGACTGCCAGCCCATTACCTGAATTGCCCCCTCGGAAATAGACAGTGTCTTATCCGGAATCATGAGATTTTCATCAAACTCCATCTTGTAACCGAGTCCGTAGCAGACCGGACAGGCACCAAACGGATTATTAAACGAAAAGCTTCGCGGTTCCACCTCATCCACACTGATTCCGCAATCCGGGCACGCAAAATTCTGGGAAAAATTCATTGGTTCCCCATCCACCACATCTACAATCGCATTTCCCTCGGTCAGCTCAAAAACATTTTCCAGGGAATCGGTCAGACGCTTTTCAATTCCTGGTTTTACCACCAGACGGTCTACCACAATATCAATATTGTGTTTGATGTTTTTATCCATCGGAATTTCTTCCGAAAGTTCATACATATTTCCGTCCACAATCACACGCACATAGCCGCTTTTTTTTGCTTTCTCGAATAATTTCTGATGTTCGCCCTTACGCCCGCGCACAACCGGCGCAAGGATCTGGATGCGTGTGCGTTCCGGCAGTTTCATCACGGCATCTACCATCTGATCGATCGTCTGTTTCTCGATGGCACGTCCACACTTCGGACAATGTGGAATTCCTATGCGGGCATACAGCAGTCGAAAATAATCATAAATTTCCGTCACGGTTCCGACGGTGGAACGCGGATTTCGGTTCGTCGATTTCTGGTCAATGGAGATTGCCGGCGGAAGTCCCTCAATTGACTCTACATCCGGTTTTTCCATCTGTCCTAAGAACTGTCTTGCATAGGAAGACAAAGACTCCATATAGCGCCGCTGTCCCTCCGCATAGATCGTATCGAACGCAAGCGAAGACTTGCCGGAACCTGACAGTCCGGTCAGAACAACAAACTCATCTCTCGGAATGTCCACATCGATGCATTTTAAGTTGTGTTCGTTGGCGCCTCGTATTTTAATATATTTTCTCTGTTTTTTCGGCATTTTGTTTCCTCTCTTTTATCTATTCCTCAATATCCCGAAGCATATTTTTCAGTTTTACCATCTTGTCACGATACTCTGCCGCCGCCTCAAAATTGAGTTCTGCGGCAGCTTTCTTCATCTTCTTCTGGATGTCCCCGATCAGTTTTTCTAATTCCCTGCGGCTCATGGATTCCGGATCTTTATCAAATTCCATCTCCTCTGCTGCCACTTTTTTGGAGATTGCAATCAGATCACGCACAGATTTCTGGATGGTCTTCGGTGTGATTCCATGTTCCTCATTGTATGCCTGCTGAAGCTTGCGGCGGCGCTCCGTCTCATCAATGGCCACACGCATGGAATCCGTGATCTTATCCGCATACATGATTACATGTCCCTCACTGTTTCTTGCCGCACGTCCGATGGTCTGGATCAGTGAAGTCTCGGAACGAAGGAATCCTTCCTTATCCGCATCCAGAATCGCCACAAGCGTAATCTCCGGAATATCCAATCCCTCCCGCAGCAGGTTGATACCGACAAGTACATCAAACACGTCCAGACGCAGGTCACGGATAATCTCTGCACGCTCTAAGGTATCAATATCCGAGTGCAGATATTTTACACGGATGCCAAGTTCGCTCATATACTGTGTCAGATCCTCCGCCATACGCTTGGTCAGTGTCGTGATCAGCACTTTATGGTGATTTTTCGTCTCTTTGTTAACTTCCCCGATCAGATCATCGATCTGCCCCTCAACCGGTCGCACGGAAATCTCCGGGTCCAGAAGTCCGGTCGGACGGATAATCTGCTCCACACGCAGCAATTCATGCTCGTTCTCATAGACATTCGGCGTAGCTGATACAAACAGCATCTGATCAATCTTGCTCTCAAACTCTTCAAAATTAAGCGGGCGGTTATCGAGTGCGGACGGCAGACGGAATCCATAGTCCACCAGTGTCTGCTTCCGTGAGCGATCCCCCGCATACATTCCACGCACCTGCGGAATCGTAATGTGGGACTCATCCACAATAATAAGAAAGTCGTCCGGAAAATAATCCATCAGTGTCTCCGGCATTTCTCCCTCGGCACGTCCTGCCAGATGGCGGGAATAGTTTTCGATGCCACTACAAAATCCGGTTTCCTTCATCATTTCAATATCAAAATTCGTGCGCTCCGCGATACGCTGCGCTTCCAGCAGCTTATCTTCACCCTTAAAATACCTGACCCTCTCTTCCAGTTCTGCCTCGATACGGTCACACGCTGCGTTCATTTTTTCCTGTGGCACCACATAATGAGACGCCGGAAACACAGCCGCATGCTTTAATATACATTTGATCTCTCCGGTAAGCACATCCACCTCCGTAATCCGGTCGATCTCATCTCCGAAAAACTCCACTCGGATCGCCGTGTCGGTATTATTCGCCGGAAAAATCTCCAGTACATCGCCATGCACACGAAACGTACCACGCTTAAAATCCATCTCGTTGCGCGTGTACTGCATGTCAATGAGTCCCTTGATCACATCATCACGGTCAATCTCCATTCCGGGACGCAGGGAAACCATCATGTTCATATAGTCATCCGGACTACCAATGCCATAGATACAGGAGACAGATGCCACGATGATGACATCTTTTCGCTCCGCCAGTGCTGCCGTGGCAGAAAGGCGCAGCTTATCAATTTCATCATTGACCGCAGAATCTTTCGCAATATAAGTGTCCGACTGTGGCACATACGCTTCCGGCTGATAATAATCATAGTATGAGACAAAATACTCGACGGCATTCTCCGGGAAAAATTCTTTCATTTCTCCGTACAGCTGCCCCGCCAGTGTCTTGTTGTGGGAAATAATCAGCGTTGGCTTATTCAGTGCCTGAATGACATTTGCCATCGTAAAGGTCTTTCCCGAACCGGTCACACCCAGCAGCGTTTCAAACTGGTTGCCTTCTTTGAATCCTTTGACTAATTTTTCAATTGCCTTCGGCTGGTCACCGGTTGGCTCATATGGGGCATGTAATTTGAACTCCATAATGCCCTCTCCCTTCTCAAATTTATTGTAAAATTAACTTTATTCCATGAAAAAAAGATAAAATCCATATCTTTATAGTCTGCACATATATGCTAATTTTACTACAAAGATCTGACTTTGTCTATCTTAATCAGAACATTTGTTCTCATCTTTCTTTTTGCCTGTAAAGTGTGTATGATAACAGCAAATACATGTCACAAAAGATAAGGAGATTTTGTATGAAAAGAAGAAAAGAATTTCATTTATTTCCCCTTGGAATATTGTTATTTGCCCTGACATTAACCATAGTTTCAGGCCGGATTGCTATCCATGCGGCAGATCTGAATACAGAACTGCCCGCAAATGACTCCACGGAAATTTCTTCCGAAATTCCAACGGAAACACCGGTGGTTCCTTCCACGGAAAATCCCAAACCGGTATTGCAGGGACTTATCCATGATAAAAACGGACATTTCTATTTTTATCAGAATGGAAAAAAGCTGAAAAACCGGTGGAAAAAGGTTGGCAAAAACAAATACTATTTCGGGAAAAACGGACAGGCAGTTACCGGGAAAAAGAATATTTCCCATTACTTATGTTACTTTAATAAAAAAGGGGTTCTGACACGGAAAATCGATAAAAACAAAAAGATGGTTGCCCTCACTTACGATGACGGACCATCGGTTTATACCCCAACTATTTTAAAAACCCTGAAGAAAAATGATTCCGTTGCCACATTTTTTGTGGTGGGCAGCCGCGTATCGACTTACTCCAAAACCGTACAGAAGGCTTATGACAACGGGTGTCAGATTGGCAATCACACTTATGATCACAAAATTCTGACCCGGGTTGGAAAAAAGGAAGTTCAAAAACAGGTTTCCAAAACCAATCGTGCCGTCAAAAAAGTAATCGGTATAAATCCGGTTGTGATGCGCCCACCGGGAGGTGCCACCAGTTCCAACATCAAATCATGGGTGGGAATGCCTTCCATCATCTGGTCCATCGATACCTTAGACTGGAAAACGCGGGATTCCGCAAGTACCCAGAAAGCCGTATTGAACCATGTAAAGGATGGAGATATCGTACTGATGCACGATCTGTATAAAGCGACCGCCACTGCCTCCCAGACAATCATTCCGGAACTTACCAGACGCGGATATCAGCTCGTCACTGTCAGCGAACTTGCAGAGTGCCGGGGCGGCATGAAACAGAACAAATCTTATTCTAAATTTCCAAAGAAACAAAAATAGTGTCAGGCAGTGAACGATTTTACAAAAAAACGCGGAAACCATGATGGTTTCCACGTTTTTGTTATCTGCTTCGATTTTATACAACCTTACGTCCGCAGCACTGCTTATATTTCTTACCACTGCCACATGGACACGGATCATTCGGATATACCTTGGCATGTTCACGCTTCTTCGGTGCTTTTGCCGCACTCTCGTCCTTATTGGTTCCGGTTACTTTTGCGACCTGCTCACGCTCTACCTTCTGCTCTACCTGTACATGATAGAGAAGACGGATGGTATCCTCCTGAATACCCGCGATCATTTCATCGAACATATCAAATCCGGCCATCTTATACTCAACCAGCGGATCTCTCTGTCCGTATGCCTGTAATCCGATACCCTGACGGAGCTGATCCATATCGTCGATATGATCCATCCACTTGCGGTCGATCACCTTCAGCAATACGACACGCTCCAGCTCACGGAACTGCTCGATCTCCGGGAATTCGGTCTCTTTAGCTTCATATAAAAGCACTGCCTGTTCTTTCAGATGCTGCTTTAATTCTTTGACATCTTTGATATCTTCGATATTTTTCTCTGTAACAGGTTCAAGAGGAATCACCGGCAGAAGAATTTCATTTAATTCATTTAAATTCCACTCTTCGCGCGGAATCTCATTCGAAATACAGGTATCGACTGATTTCTCCACCTGTTCCTGAATCATCTTAAAGATCGCATCACGCATGCTGTCTCCATTTAATACGGACATACGCTCTTTGTAAATGATCTCTCTCTGATCGTTGTTTACCTGATCATACTCTAACAGATTCTTACGAATACCATAGTTGTTGTACTCGATCTTTTCCTGTGCCTTCTCGATGGCAGAAGTAAGCATCTTGTGCTGAATCTGCTCACCTTCCGGAACACCAAGTGCGTTAAATACTGACATCAGACGCTCGGAACCGAACAGTCTCATCAGATCATCTTCCAGAGAAATAAAGAACTGGGATTCACCCGGATCTCCCTGACGTCCGGCACGACCACGCAGCTGATTATCGATACGGCGGGATTCATGACGCTCGGTACCGATGATCTTTAAACCTCCGGCTTCACGTGCATCCTCGTCCAGCTTGATATCGGTACCACGTCCAGCCATGTTCGTAGCAATAGTAACCGCTCCGTGCTGTCCTGCCTGTGCAACGATCTCGGCCTCCTGCTCATGGAATTTTGCATTCAATACGGTATGCGGAATTCCCTCACGCTTTAACATTCCGCTGATCAGCTCGGAAGTCTCAATCGTGATGGTACCAACCAGAACCGGCTGTCCCTTCTCATGTGCTTCCTTGACTTCCTCAACAACTGCTTTGAATTTTTCTTTCTTCGTCTTATATACCGCATCCTGATGATCGATACGTGCAATCGGACGGTTGGTAGGAATCTCAATAACGTCCATGCCGTAAATATCACGGAACTCTTTTTCCTCCGTCAGAGCCGTACCGGTCATACCGGCTTTCTTCTCAAATTTATTGAAGAAGTTCTGGAATGTAATGGTTGCAAGTGTCTTGCTCTCTCTCTTAACCTTTACATGCTCCTTTGCCTCGATTGCCTGATGCAGACCATCGGAATAACGGCGGCCCGGCATGATACGTCCGGTAAACTCGTCAACGATCATAACCTGATCATCTTTTACCACGTAATCCTGATCGCGGAACATCAGATAATGTGCACGGAGCGCAAGGATCACATTATGCTGGATCTCCAGGTTCTCCGGATCTGCCAGGTTATCAATATGGAAAAATTTCTCAACCTTTTCCACACCCTGCTGTGTCAGATTCACCAGTTTGTCCTTTTCATTTACGATAAAGTCTCCGGTTTCTTCCTGCTCAATTCCCATGATGGCATCCATCTTGGAATACTCCGGTACATCCTCACCACGTGTCAGCTGCTGCGCTAAAATATCACATGCTTCATATAATTTGGTGGACTTGCCACTCTGACCGGAAATAATAAGAGGTGTACGCGCCTCATCGATCAATACGGAATCGACCTCATCGATGATCGCATAGTGCAGACCTCTCTGTACCAGCTGCTCCTTGTAGATCACCATGTTGTCACGCAGGTAATCAAATCCAAGTTCGTTATTTGTAATATATGTAATATCGCAATTGTAAGCGTCGCGGCGCTCATCGTTGCTCATATCATTCAATACAACACCAACGGTCAGTCCGAGGAATTCATGCACTTTTCCCATCCACTCGGAATCTCGTTTTGCCAGATAATCATTGACCGTGACGATATATACCCCTTTGCCCTCCAGCGCATTCAGATAAGCCGGAAGTGTAGATACCAGTGTCTTACCTTCACCTGTCTTCATCTCTGCAATACGTCCCTGATGCAGGATAATACCACCGATAATCTGTACTCTGTAATGCTCCATGCCAAGCACACGGCTTGCTGCCTCACGTACGGTCGCATACGCTTCCGGAAGCAGATCGTCAAGTGTCTCTCCTTTTTCCAGACGCTCCTTATATTCTTTTGTCTTTCCCCGTAATTCTTCATCCGAAAGTGCCTTCATCCCGTCACGATAAGATTCCACTTTATCTACGAGGGGCGTAATTCGTTTCAACTCCCTGTCACTGTGTGTACCAAAAATTTTAGTCAATGCACTCATAATATATTTTGCTCCTAACTCGCATAGAATATAGGTATTGTACCACTTTCTCCACATTTACACAACTCAAAGGCCATGAATGTTTTATAAACTTTTTATGAACGAACGGGATTCTGCTATTGAAAATTTGTAAACAGCTTGCTATGATAAGAGAACGATTATTGTATTCCAAACACAAGGAAGAAACAGAAAGGAAGGTAACAACCCATGTCTTATATTTACAAAACAAAAGGCACCTGTTCCACACAGATCGAAGTGGAGCTGGACGGAAATATTGTTAAAAATGTTAAATTCACCGGCGGCTGTCAGGGAAATCTTCAGGCAATTCCCCGTCTGGTTGAGGGCATGACTGTTGAAGAAGTGGAACGCCGTATCTCCGGTATTCACTGCGGCATGAAAAACACCTCCTGCGGTGATCAGCTTGCCAAGGCATTGCGCGAAGCCTATGATGCACAAAAAAATGCATAATACCATTACCGGATTATGTAAAAGCCTCCCCAGACAGATCTGTCTGGGGGCTTTTTTATCCCCGTACCACCGGCTGCAACTGCTTTCCTTCCAAAGCTGCTGAAATCGTCTCCGGCAAAAGTTCCATTTTTGCCACCATCGAATTTGGTTTTTTTTCATAATTATCCTGTGCGAATGGCACAAAATAAATATGTTTCGTATTCATCAGCATCCCGATATTTTTAAAACTGGCTCCCAGTGCATCGTTGGTGGATATGGCAATTACCAGTGGTTTGCCATTGCGCATATGCGCTTTGGCAGCCATCAGAACCGGAGTATCGGTGATTGCATTCGCCAGCTTCGCCGCAGAATTTCCTGTACACGGTGCAATCACCATCACATCCAGATATCCCTTCGGTCCGATCGGTTCTGCCTCCTGAAGTGTGCGGATTCCAGGGTTCCCCGTTATGTCACAGACTTCTTCCATAAACTCTTTTGCCGTTCCAAACCGCGTATCACAGTTCTGCGTCTGATAAGAAAAGATGGGAATCACATGTGCTCCCATCTCCGTCAGTCTCTGAATCTCTTTCCTGGTTTTTGCGAATGTACAGAAAGAACCGGTAATCCCATACCCTATATTGCGATTTGATAAATCCATGTCTTTGCCTCTTTCCTGTCCTGCCTGATTTTACTGTGTTCAAGAATTGCATCTGCCAGCACTTTGGCACTGCTCTTTGTCGTATACAGCCCCGGAAGTCCCAATGCCGCCACAACTTTGATTCCATATGCCTCCGCTGCCATCAGATCCGTACCGCCGGGTCTTGATGCAATATCAATGATCACGGCATCCGAATGCATTTCACGGATCATCGGCTCACGGATCACAAGTGCCGGAACCGTGTTTACAACCGTGCGTGCCCCATATGCTTCCTCCGGTCCGTATGAAAAATCGACTGCCTCATGTCCTTCCGTTCGTGCCAGCCGGCGTGCCTCTGCACTCCTTGCCAGCACTGTCACTTTCGCTCCCATCGCAGACAAAACCCTGGCGATCTCCCTGCCGCATCTTCCATACCCGCTGACAATAATTTTCTGCTCCCGAATAGAATAATCACTGTATTTTAGAATTTCAGCAACCGTTGCTTCTGCCGTAATACATGCGTTGCGGTGCACAACCACCGCATCTGTCATCATATCATAATATTCCGTTCCCGCATCCTCACAGCGCTGCCTCCATTCCGGTCCGAAAATTCCTCCAAACAGCATCCAGTCCCTTTCTTTTTCCCTCGTCAGTTCCTCCTTTAATATAAGGTTTACATCATGGTTTCTCTCAATCTTTGTAACAGGAACCGGCAGCACAAGATACCTGCTGTTATCCAGCACTTTCAGCGCCTCTTCCTTTTCCACTCCCCGTCTCCAGTCCAGTCGGTGTATCTTTCCCGGAAGACATGCGGCAAGATTGCTTTGTCGCTGATCCGTAACAAAAATCACGATATTTCCGGTCATATAAAAACGCTCCCTTCCATATAACATATGAAAGAGAGCGTCATAAGGTGCAGAATCATTATTACTAAAGTCTGGTCTCTACAAAGATATCGTAGATTGCCTTGATGGCAGCCTCGAAATCGTCATTGCTGACACCAATAATAATATTTAACTCGGAAGATCCCTGGTCAATCATCTTGACATTGATGTTCGCATGGGCCAGTGCAGAAAAGATTCTGCCTGCAGTACCGCGGGTAGATTTCATTCCACGTCCCACAACCGCGATCAGACCCAGATCAGCTTCCAAATCAATCACATCCGGATGGGTCAGACGGCGGATGGAGCTGATCACCTGCTGCTCCTTGCCTTCAAACTCTTCCTGATGCACAAATACGGTCATGGTGTCAATACCGGATGGCATATGCTCGATCGAAATTCCGTTTTCCTCAAATGCCTGTAATGCTTTACGACAGAAGCCAACTTCGGAATTCATCATATCTTTGTCAATGCTTACTGCGACAAATCCTTTTTTACCGGCAATACCGGTAATCGTGTATTCCGGTTTCTGGCAGGTACTCTCTACGATCAGGGTTCCCTCTGCCTCCGGATCATTGGTATTGCGGATATTGATCGGAATGCCGGCCTTTCGTACCGGGAATACCGCGTCCTCATGAAGTACGGAAGCTCCCATATAAGAAAGCTCTCTTAGTTCGCGGTATGTGATCACATGGATCGGCTGCGGATTGTCAATGATACGCGGATCTGCCACGAGACATCCGGATACATCTGTCCAGTTCTCATATAAACTTGCATGACATGCTTTTGCAACAATGGACCCGGTAATATCCGAACCGCCGCGGGAGAATGTTTTCACCCTTCCGTCAGCACCAATTCCATAAAATCCCGGAATGACAGCTTTTTCACATTCAGAAAGCTTCTTCGCCAGAACCTTGTCGGTCTTGTCTGCATCCAGATTTCCTTCTTCATCAAAAAAGATTACGGTTGCAGAATCGATAAACTCATATCCAAGATAATCTGCCATAAGAATACCATTCAGATACTCTCCGCGGGAAGCCGCATAATCCGCGCCGGCCTTTTCCTTAAAGTTTTTGGAAATTGTCTTAAATTCCTCATCCAGCGTCACTTTCAATCCGAGTCCGTTGATAATGGAATCATAACGCTCTTTGATCTTCATGAGAGGAACACGGAACTCCTCGCCTGCCTCTGCTTTTGCGTAGCATGCATATAACATATCCGTAACCTTGGTATCCTTGGAATTACGCTTTCCAGGAGCACTCGGCACTACATATTTTCTGGATTCATCCGCACGGATAATATCGCCAACCTTGGCAAACTGTTCGGCACTCGCCAGCGAGCTGCCACCAAATTTTACAACCTTAACCATTTTTAACTTTTCTCCTTCAAGAATAATAACTTCTGCTATTATACTTCTACCGTCTGGCTTTCGTCAATTATTTTCTTCCAGATAGATCACATCCGTTGCGATCGTATTGCTTGATCCGTCCACCTGCAGAATCCCATAGGATGGCGGTATTCCGTAAGGCGGCTGTCCGATGCTTCCCGGATTCATATAGGCGATCCGGTTGTGTTTGTCATAAAAAACCCGGTGGGTATGCCCGAACAGCGCGGCATCGACCTTCCGCTCCTCTGCCGCATATTCCAGATTCAGATATCCGGCTTTTACATTAAATGTATGTCCATGACAGATCAGTATTTTTTTCCCTTCGATCAGAAGAATCCGTTCCTGAACTTCCTGACGGCAATCACAGTTTCCCGGCACCTGTTCCATCACAGTCATAGGAAATTTCCGGTGCAGCTGTTCTGCATCTGCCCAGCAGTCTCCCAGATGAATGATCATATCCGGATGTAATCGGCCGACTGCCGTAACCATATTATTTACATTTCCGTGCGAATCACTGAGCACCAGAATTCTCTTCATATAAAACATACTCCTTTTCGTTTAAAAAGCAAAAAGACCTTTGCTCCGGCATCCTCGCCAAGGCAAAAGTCTTATCTCCTTCTCATTTCAGCGATGACTATCCCAGTCGCTTCCACTGCTTACTACATTTGTAGTAGGAATAAAACATGCAGTGTTCCGCCTGCTCGCAGCGCTTTGGTGCAGTCTCAATGCTGCACTGGCAATTTACAATTGCATCTGCCTTCCCCTTACAATTTCCCTTTAACATGACATCGTCTAAAACTTCATCTGACATACTTCTTTTTGCTCCTTATTACTACCAAGTTTTGTTCACGACGATCTTCATTATACAATATATGGTAGGTAAAGACCATAGGTCAAATCTCACAAATAGACCTGCCTGTTTTATAAAAATTTTCACTTGACGAAACAGGGAAAATGCGCTAGAGCTCCAGCTTATTTATTAAGTTCAAATTATACTTTTCCACCAATTCCATGCATTTTCTGTAAGAATCCATATCCTGAATATGTCTCACACAATGGGCATCCAATCCGAGAATCGCTTTATTTCCGACTTCCCCGGCAATCTTCCAGAAACGCTCTGCCGGATAATGCCTTGCCCCTTCTCCCATGCCGAGCATGTTGATCTCCAACGGAATGTCCAGTTCCTTCATTTCTTTGCACAACCGGGTCATCTCCCAGTCATATACCGAATCCATTCCCTGATAATTCATCAGATCCGGATGGGCAAGATATGCATAACTTCCGGTCTGCATCCCTTCGATTACAAGATCCACATATCTGCGGATACGGCTTTCATCCTCCGTCTCTGTCCCGGTATACGGTCCGTTTTCTTCCGATCCCAGGAAATGCTGCCCCATGATCATATAATCACATCCGAGATTGCGGAACATCCGCATCTGTTCTTCGTAAAATTCCGGAACATACTCTGCCTCAAATCCTGCATATATTTTTATCTGATCCCGGTACTCCGCTTCGAGCCTTCGGATCGTCTCCACATATTCCGGTGCCTGTTTCATGGTCATCCGGATATTGGATACATATCCGTCCTGATAGGGGCACGGCACATGATCGGAAAATCCAAAAATTTCAATTCCCATGGAAATCGCTGCCTCAATATATTCTCTCTCCGTATCATAGGCATGCTGGCACCGCCATGTATGTGCATGATAATTTGCTTTTAAAAATTCCATTCTGTTGTCCTTCATCCGTTTATTCGCCTATCATTTTAACATGGAATACGTTTTATGACAACAAAAGACCGTGTGCATCCTCTCACACGGTTCTTCCGTAACTGATCATTAATTATGGAACATCTGCTGTCCCATGATAACGTTCTCCTGATTTTTTGTACTTTCCGACCCACTGTGCTCTGTTTTCATAAAAAACAGTGCTCCTGCAATGAAAAGAAATACGATAGCGGATACCCCGATGTTTATACTCCCAAAAGCCTGGGAAGCCAGTCCGACCACCGTCGTTCCCATAAAGGATGCTCCTTTTCCGCAGATATCCATCAGACCAAAATACTCTCCGGAACGCTCCGGCGGAACAATTTTTGCAAAATAAGACCGGGACAGTGCCTGAATGCCCCCCTGGAACATTCCCACAAAAATTGCCAGCACCCAGAACTGCCACTGTGCCTTCATAAACACAGCAAAAACGGTAATCCCCGTATACGCAGCAATACAGGTTAAAATCAGCTTTCCGGTATCGTATTTTTCCGCAAGCCTGCCAAACAGAATGGAAAACGGAAATGCAACAAACTGTGTCACAAGCAATGCAAGAAGCAGTCCTGTGGAATCCAGCCCCAGGGCAGAACCATACGCCGTTGCCATATCTATAATCGTATAGACTCCATCAATGAAAAAGAAGAATGCTATGAGAAACAGAAAGATTTTCTTTTGTTTCCGTACACTGCGCAGCGTTTCTATGATACGTCCAACGCTTTCCCTCATGGCATGCGGTTTCCGCTCTACATAATGAACCTGGCGATACTGCTTCATTAAAGGAAGCGACATCACAAGCCACCACACCGCAACCACTGCAAACGCAATCATCATTCCTGTTTCAAAAGAAAATCCCATTTTCTGATACCCAAGTACAAAAACAAGACTTACGATGAAAGGAATACAGCTTCCTGCATATCCCCAGGCATATCCGGAAGAAGAAACCCGATCCATCCGCTCCGGGGCTGTCACATCCGAAAGCATGGAGTCATAAAAAACCAGACTGGAATTAAATCCAACCTTTGCAATGATAAAAATTACCAGAAACGAAATCCACCATGTGGTCAGTCCCATCAGCAGACAGCCGGCGCACCCGACCAGAATACACGATAAAAAGAGCGGCTTTTTGAATCCCCTGGTGTCTGCCAGCGTTCCCATAACCGGTCCTAAAACTGCAACAATCAGTGTGGAAATGGATGCCGCATACCCCCAGTATGCCAGATAATCCACATCCGAAACTCCCGCATTTTGCGCAAGATAATTAAAGTAAACAGGAAGTATTGTGGAAACCATCAAAACAAATGCCGAATTTCCCACATCATAAAAGATCCAGCTTTTCTCCTTTTTTGTCAATTTAAACTGCATGTTTTACCTCTTTTCCATTTTGTACAACCTCTTTTCCAACCAGCTGTGATCCAAAACTATAATCAAAGATAGGTTCCAATCCCCTGCTCCCATCCAGATAAGTGCCAAACTGGCTGATCATCCGCAGGGCACTGAGTTTTGCCTGACGGTAATACTGCATCAGCTGCCGGTTGCTGTCTTCACACTGTGGATTTTTACGGTAATTTACAAGCAGACCGTGCATTTCTTTGTAATTCCCGGAAACATACAAAAGTGCATAAATAAAGAACCGCCTGATTCTGGATGGCGCAATCAGCATGTTATTATAGGTGATCATTCCTTTTAATGCTTCCCGGACATTTGCCGGTGTCGTTTTCGGATAAAACCAGCGGATCACTTCCGCATTTTCCATACACGGAACAATATGTTCCGTCAGATTCTGCCGCAACGGATCTTTCCCATCCATAAGCATAAGCATACGGTCAAACTCTACTTCAATTTCCGTATGGGAAATACCACTTGCTGCAATTTTCTCATCAATATACCCATGGCAGCTTACATCAAGCGCAAAATGGTTAAGCACTCCATAGGTGTATGCCAGAAATGGTTCTTTTTCCTTCTGGCTATTAATTATATTTTTGGCTCTTTCAAAAAATTCTTTTCCGGAATGTCCATGCAAATCATATCCGATCTGGTTGACCGGATTCGGTCTTAATGGCTTATAGTAAAACAAAATATCCGGTCCGTGAAGTCCGATCAGATACAGCTGTGGATATTTTTCAATGATTTTTCTCTCATTCCCTTCGAGTTCCCTGCGGACCTGCTGTCCAAGCCGGTAATGTGCATACGTTGACGGCATGATTTTTTCTCCTCTTTTCCCTGTCATTTTTATATCTAATTATATGCCGGCTCTGTAAATTTTGGGATGGTGCATGTATAAAATGCAGGTAAAATTTATATAATTTGACCTTTTCCCAAACGTAGCATATAATAGGAAAAACCAATGGACATGTATGATTCTTGGGGGGGATATCCATGATTACAATGTTAGCGAAAATCTTTATCAAAAACCGTCCGGCAAAAGAACAACGGCAGGCATATGGCACCCTGTGCAGTATCGTTGGAATCTGCTTAAATGTCTGCCTGTTTGCCGGAAAATATTTTGCCGGAATGTTAAGCGGTTCCGTTGCCATCACAGCGGATGCATTCAACAACCTGTCCGATGCCGGTTCCTCTTTTATTACACTAGCCGGATTTCTTTATGCCGGGAAAACTCCAGATTCGGAGCACCCGTTCGGACATGGGAGGTTTGAATATGTGTCGGGATTTGTTGTAGCGATTGCTATCCTGATGATGGGATTTGAACTTTTAAAAACTTCCTTTTCCAAAATTCTGCATCCGGAAGCCGTAGACACAAGTCTGCTTGCCATGGGAATTCTGGTATGCTCCATTCTGGTAAAAATCTACATGTACTGTTACAACCATTATATTGGGAAAAAACTCGATTCGGATGCCATGCAGGCGACCGCCATGGATTCGCTTTCCGACACCATTGCCACCTCTGTGGTTCTGGCAGCCATGATTATTATGCGCCTGACATCCATCAATGTCGATGGATTTGGCGGTCTGCTGGTAGCCATTTTCATCCTCTATGCCGGAATAAAAGCGGTCAAAGACACCATGGATCCGCTTCTCGGAAAAGCTCCGGACCAGACATTTGTCCGGGAAATCCGTGCCATTGTCATGTCCCATCCCAAAGTACACGGTATCCATGATCTGATTGTTCATGACTACGGTCCCGGCCGCCGCATGATCACCCTGCATCTGGAAGTTCCGGGGGATGAAGATGTCTTTCAGCTCCATGACATGATCGATCACATTGAACGGGAGCTGGATCAGAAACTCGGATGTGAAGCCGTCATCCACATGGATCCGATTGAAACCAATAATGCCGCAATTGCCCAGATGCAGCAGCAGGTAGAACAAAAGGTTCTTGAAATTGACCGCCGTATTACCATCCACGATTTCCGCCTGATCAACTGCGATACCCACACAAGCATTGCCTTTGACGCGGTCATCCCCTATGGTATGCGGATCCGTCCGGAAGACCTAAAGGAAAAAATTGAAAACAAGCTACAGGAAATCGAAGGAAACTACCAGTTTATGATTCATGTGGATCAGAGTTATGTACCTGTATAAAAATAACGGTTCGCAGATTTCCGCGAACCGTTATTACTGACAGCTTTATTTATTGCATGCCTCGTAAGCATCCTGAAAGAAAATCTCCTGTGAGTTTACAGGCTCCTCATTGATATGACGGTCCTCATAAATGCCTTCGGCATTCTGCTCTTTTCCCTTCTCATCATCTTTCATGATGGTATCAAAGATATACCGGATGCGCTCCCGGATTGCAGGATCATAAACCGGAGCTGCCACTTCCACGCGGCGCACCGTATTTCTCGTCATAAAATCGGCAGATGCAATGTACATCTTTTCCTCATCCCCCACACCAAAACGATAAATTCTGGAATGTTCGAGATAACGTCCAACAACGGAAATCACCCGAATATTTTCCGTCACGCCCGAAATCTGTGGCTTCAGGCAGCAGATGCCCCGCACAATCAGATCAATCTTTACACCGGTCTGGGAAGCCTCAATCATCTTATCAATCAGGACTTTATCCGTCAGGGAATTAATCTTAACCCCGATATAAGCCTCTTTTCCGGCTTTTTTATTTGCAATCTGCTCCTCCATCATCTCAAGGACTTTGTTCTGCAGGCATTTCGGTGCAACCAGAAGTTCCGAAACCTCATCCACCGTTTCTCCCTGCTGTAATGCAAGAAACACTTTTGCTGCATCGGCACCGATTGCCTGATTTGCGGTAATCAAAGACAGGTCCGTGTACAGTCTTGAAGTTTTCTCGTTGTAATTTCCGGTTCCAATCTGCGTGATGTACGCATAACTGTCCCCTTTTTTCTGTGTGATCAGGCAAAGCTTTGAATGTACTTTGTAATCGCCCAGTCCATACAGAATCTGGCAGCCGGCATCTTCGAGCCGGTGCGACATCTCAATGTTATTTGCCTCGTCAAACCGTGCCCGCAGTTCCACAAGTACCACCACTTCTTTTCCGTTTTCCGCTGCCTCAATCAGCGCATCAATGATCTTGCTCCGGTCTGCGACACGATACAATGTCATTTTGATGGATACCACATCCGGGTCTTCCGCTGCATCATTCAACATTTTGATAAACGGTTTCATGCTCTCAAACGGATAGGAAAGCAGAACATCCTTTTTTTCCACCTGTGACAGGATACTTTCATGCATGGATAATGCCGGAGTCTCCCGTGGGCTTCTCTTTTCATAGAACAGTTCTTTCTGGTCACGCAGATAATTCTGCAACGTAAAAACAAACGAAAGATCAAGCGGTGTCTTTACATTAATAATATGACTGGTTCCAATTTCCAGAAAATTAGACAGTTCCTGCTTTGCTTCATCATTGATCTTACGGCTCAGTTCCACCCGGACGGGATCCAGACGGACACGTTTTTTGATAAGCTGCTCCATCATATCCCGGTAATCCATATCTTCGTCATACAGATCATGTGCATCAATATCTGCATTCCGTGTCACACGCATAATGGATTTCTCGCGAATGGTATATTTCGGATACAATTTTGAAATAAAATGCAGAATCAATTCCTCAGACAGCATAAAACATCCCGGTCTGGTCGGTATCTCAATCAGACGTTTGAACACACTGTTGGAACACGGAACAATTCCGGTCTTTTTCTTTCCTTTCTGTGATGTCAGGAGCACAATTGCATACAGCTGCTTATTTGCAAGGAACGGAAACGGCTGCTGTTTTCCAATGACCATCGGAGATAAAAACGGTGCAATATGTGCGTCAAAATATTGTTCAAGAAGTCTTCCTTCTTCATTGGAAAGACGGTTAAAATTGATAATCCGGATTCCCTTTGGCTCAAGTTCTCCCATGAGCTGTTCATAAATTTTTGCCTTTTTCTTTTCCAGCAGACAGACATGCGCTAAAATTTCTTTTACCTGTTCCTCACTGGTCATGCCTGTCTTATTTTCAATCACCTTTTCTTTTGCATTCATCTGCATCATGAGCGTGCCCACGCGCACCATGAAAAACTCATCCAGATTTGTCTGGTAAATGGATGCAAAAGTCATGCGTTCTGCCAGCGGTACCCGCGGATTTCCAGCTTCATTTAAAACCCTCTCGTTAAATTGCAGCCATGACAATTCTCTGTTTGTATAACATTTTTCGGTATTCTTCATTTGATTGGTCTCCTGTCTTTTTATCCTCTGCCGGATTATATTTTCTGCCCGTTTCAGCTGCCCAGCCAGCTGATACAGAAACCGATTCCATATGTGCATGCCCTAATCCTCTGCAAAAAATGCCTGCATAGTTACATTTTCCTTTGCTACCTCCACAAGATTTACACAACTGTTTCCGATCCGGTCAATATTATGGAGCACATCATTAAACGGAATGGTAAGTTTGGAATCGCACTTTCCCTTTCCCACTCTGGCAATATGGTTTTTGCGCATTTTTTCATCCAGCTGCATGATGTCTTCTTTTTGCCGCATCAGTTCTTTGATATCCATATCCACATCCCCAGAAATCGCACGGATGCAGCTTCCGTAAATCATCTGGATCTGTTCCATTGCCTTTTTCAGTTCCTTTAAGGCTTCTTTGGAATACTTATGTTTTCCTTTATTCTGTTTTGCCACGGTTTCCATGATTTCCCTCGTCAGTTGCCCGATCCGGTCAATATCACAGAGAATAGACTGCATACCGGCACTTTGTGATGCCTGTTCCTCGGTCAGCACACCTCCGGAATACAGTGCTGCAAAATAATCATTAATGGACGCATACAGTTTCTGCAGTATTTTCGCCTTTTCTTCTACAATTCCTGCATTTTCTTTATCAATCTTTCCGTTTCCGGACTGCAGTTTTCCGATCATTTCATCTACAATTTTTGCGCAGTACATTACTTCTTTTGCCACCAGCTGCAATGCTGCTGCCGGCTGTGCAATCAGCTTGTTATCCAAATAGTTTGGATTTTCCAGTGCTTTAGCTCCCATTTCCTTCCCATCCGGTACAAGTTTCATCACAATTTTTACCATCAGAGGAATGAGTGGAATCCAGATCAGCGTCATGACAAGGTTAAATCCCGTATGGGCATTTGCAATCTGCCGTGAAATCACATCAATTTCGTTTCCCTTCGGCGAAATGAACTGAATCAGGGCTGCATACGGTTTTACAAGAAACAGGAATAAAATTGCTCCCGAAATATTAAATACACAATGGGCAAACGCCGTCCTTCTGGCATCTTTTGGCTGTCCGATGGAAGCCAGCACTGCGGTGATCGTTGTACCGATATTGTCTCCCAACAGAATCGGGATGGCACCGGTCAGTCCGATGATACTGGTCACACCGTCCGGTCCTGCCTGGGCTGCAAAATTCTGTAATACGGCAATCGTTGCACTGCTGCTCTGTACAACAAGTGTCATAACGGCACCCACGCATACCCCAAGAATCGGAATATGGGATACTTTTCCAATCATGTTGACAAAAAATGCACTGGATGCCAATGGTTTCATGACATCGCCCATCGTCTCAATTCCAAGGAATAACAAACCAAATGCGAAAATTGTCTGTCCGATATTTTTCACCTTTTCTTTCTTTGAAATAAAAGAAATAAGAAATCCCGCAAAAATGAACAGATAAATATAATCCGTTATTTTAAATGCAATAATCTGCGCCGTCATGGTCGTACCGATATTGGCACCGAGAATAATGGAGATCGCCTGTGGCAATGACATCAGTCCTGCACTGACAAAGCCGATTGTCATAACCGTTGTTGCGCTGCTGCTCTGTAACACCGCTGTCGTCAAAGCACCTGCAAGTACACCAAGAATCGGATTTTTTGTAAGCAGGGCAAGGATTTTCTTCATCTTTTCCCCCGCTGCTTTCTGCAGGCACTCGCTCATCATATTCATGCCGTAAATAAAGATTGCCAGACCTCCGACCAGTCCGAAAATAATTTTCATCGTCTCGTTCACTTATGGTTCCTCCCCATTTCTTTTCATAAACTTTACACTCCGTATACTTTTTTTCTGAGATTGTAATAAGTTTATCATCGGAGTGTAAAATCAAACCATCCCAGAATGTAAACCCTGTGTAAAATTTCTGTAATGCTGTAAAATTGCTGTAAACTTGCGTAAAGTCTGTAAAATCCCTGTAAATCGGTATTTTCACGTTCCATGGCATGAAACCCATTGTAAAAATATTTCCACAATGCTAGAATAAAATAGTTACAAAGGAAAATGTTTTGGAAAGGGAAAACACTATGCTATCATGTCCAAACTGCGGAGGAAATCTCAAATTTGACATTCCTTCCCAGCAACTCTCATGCGAGCATTGTCACACACTGTTTGATCCTTATGATTTTGATGGGAAAACAAGTGATGCCGAAGAATCAAAGACATTCGACGGAGATTACGAGGTCACGATCTTTACCTGTCCGCAGTGTGGCGGTGAAATCTTAAGTACCGACAATGCAGCTGCCGGTTTCTGCAGTTTCTGCGGAGCCTCCACGATTCTTTACAGCAGAATCAGTCACGAAAAACGGCCCAATTATATTATTCCGTTCCAGAAAACAAAGGAACAGTGTAAGGAAGCGTACGCACGCCGTATGAAACATTCCATTTTTGCGCCAAAAGAACTCCGCGATCCTTCTTATATCGATAGTTTCCGCGGAATTTACATGCCTTACTGGGCATTTTATATCTCCCAGAAAGGTTCTCTCTCGCTCAATGGGAAAAAGACTTCCCGCCGCGGTGATTATATTATTACCGATCACTACGCACTTACCGGGGATCTGGATGCCTACTACAAAGGTCTTTCCTATGATGCCTCATCCTCTTTTGATGACAATATCAGTGAAGAACTGGCTCCTTATAATTTAAAAGGCATGAAAGCCTTTACCCCCGCCTATTTAAGCGGATTTTACGCGGACACTTCCGATGTGGATGCAAAAGTATATCAGGGCGATGCCGAATACACTGCATCTGCGGAAACAACCGAGCGTATTGCTTCTGACGGGACATTTGCCGATTTTACCATGGATACCATCCGTCCTGAACAGCTCCATACAAAAACAGAAACCATCGACAGTACCATGTTTCCGGTATGGTTTCTATCCTACCGCCAAAAAGACCGTGTCGCTTATGCAACGGTCAACGGACAGACCGGACTGGTCGTTGCGGATATCCCGATTGATCCGAAGCGTTATCTGCTCGGTTCGCTGCTTCTGGCAATTCCGATCTTTGCTCTTTTGGCATGGTCGGCATTTTTACAGCCCTCTTCCCTGGTAATGACTACCCTGCTTTTGTCACTGCTTTCCATCGGTGTCTATTGTTACGAATGCGTTTCTATCCACCAAAAAGATACCGGGGCAAATGACCGGGGCAAAATGTTCATCCAATCGAAGAAAGCTTCTGCTGCAGACAAACCGAAAACCCCTGAAGCCCAGCCGGAGCCAGCCGCAAAAACGAATCCGCTTGGCTGGATTCTTCCGCTCTGTGCTGCGGTACTTTCGTTTGGGGTATGGTTCCTGCATCCGGTATCGGATCTCTACTATTACGGAGCCGCAATTCTTTCCATGGCTGCCATCCTCGTATCGTTCATCAGTATTATCCATGCGTATAATCTGTTGTCCACCCGCCGGCTGCCACAATTTGACAAACAGGGAGGTGATGACCGTGCGTAAAATAAAACGTATCCTTACGGCATTTGTATTTTGTCTGATACTCTCCGCCAGCACCATACCGGTTTGTGCATCCGCAGTTTCCGCTTCCAATGAGGAAACCGGCTACGTTTATGTGCTGGATGATTCTGCGGATTTTCTGACAGACTCCCAGGAAAACAGTCTGCAAAAGCAGCTGTATGACCTGACAGCATACTGTAATGTGGCTTTTGTAACCACAACCGAACACAGTAAATCTTCCACCGAAGATTTTGCTGCAGATTATTTTGATGATGTCTTTGGTCCGCATGACAACGGTACGATCTTCGTCATTGACCGCTGCCTGAATGAGATTTATCTCTACAGCGATGGACAGGCGCACAAAATCATCACCAATTCCCGCGCACGTTCGATTACCGATAACACTTATACCTACGCGCGCGATAAGGATTACTATACCTGTGCGTACAAGGTCTTTGCCCAGATCGAAACGCTGATGCAGGGCAAACGGATTGCAGAACCGATGCGCTACCTCTGCAGTGCGCTGCTGGCCATTGTTGCTGCACTGTTTCTCAATCTCTTTTTCGCGCTGTGGAGTTCACGTTCCCACAAGGCAGACCGCAGACAGGTGATGACCGGATTATATGCACAGATGCAGATCCATAACCCACGCACACAATTTATCAACCAGACGCGCACCTACAGTCCGGTATCTTCCGGCAGCAGCGGCGGTGGACATTCCGGCGGCGGTGGCGGTGGTGGCGGCGGTCACAGTATATAATCCTGTAGAAAATGCGCATTTGTGGTAAAACAGTGTTTTAAAAAATGCGCATTTGTGGTAAAATAACAATATAAAAAATGCGCATTTGTAGGAGATGTTTATGTTTAAGCGAAAAATATATGACAAGCTCTTAGCCTGGAAGCAGGAATCTGCAGGAAAAACAGCACTATTGATAGAAGGAGCCCGTCGAATTGGGAAATCTACTGTTGTGGAAGAATTTGCGAAAAATGAATATGACAGTTATATTCTGATTGACTTTTCCACGGCATCCAAAAATGTCCGTGAACTTTTTGAAGATGTTTCCGATTTAAATTATCTGTTTTTACAATTACAATTTCAATACAGAACCGATCTGATAGAACGAAAATCACTGATTATTTTTGATGAAGTACAACTTTGCCCACTGGCAAGGCAGGCAATTAAATCGCTGGTCAAAGATCATCGCTATGATTACATTGAAACAGGTTCCCTGATTTCCATCAAAAAAAATGTGCAAAATATACTTATTCCAAGCGAAGAGCGAAAAATAAGTATGTTTCCGATGGATTATGAAGAGTTTTTATGGGCGCTAGGCGATACCACAACTCCGGTTCTTTTGCAAAAATTATTTACCGCTCAAAAACCGGCAGGCGAGAGCATGAATCGAAAACTCCTTCGGGATTTCCGTCTATATATGCTGGTTGGCGGAATGCCACAGGCTATAGATGAATATATCCAGACGAACAATTTTCGCAAAGTGGATGCTATAAAACGTGATATTTTAAGTTTATATGAGGATGATTTTAAGAAAATAGATGCAACCGGAAAACTCTCTCTTTTATTTGACTCCATTCCAGCACAGCTGAACAAAAATGCTTCCCGCTATCAGGTATCCAGCGTTCTCTCCAATGAAAGAGCTGACACAATTTTAGAACTGATTGCAGAACTGAAAGATTCCAAAACTGTTCTCGTATCCTATCATGCAAATGATCCAAATGCCGGCATGGCAACCAACAAAGATTTATCAAAATTCAAGTTGTTTCTCTGTGATACCGGATTATTTACGACTTTAATGTTCAAAGATAAGGATTTTACAGAAAATATTATTTATGAAAAACTTTTAAACGACAAACTTGGAACGAATCTTGGATATCTGTATGAAAATGTCGTGGCACAACTTCTGCACTCCAATGGAAACGAGCTGTTTTACCATACATTTATGAACAAAACCTCACATCATAACTATGAGGTCGATTTTCTTCTTGCACAAAAAAATAAAGTTTGCCCGATAGAAGTAAAATCATCCGGTTATAAAACACATAAATCTCTGGATGCATTTTCACTGAAATATTCCGACCGTATTCTACAGAAATATCTGGTATACACCAAAGATTTCTGCAAAGACGGTGATATTATATGTCTTCCAATTTATATGGTTCCTTTTATAAATCAGAGCAGCTTCCGCAGCCCCTTCGGGTAATGATTCTTCATCACAAAACCCGCAAGTTTGCCCCAGCCGAGACTGTATCCATCTACCGTGATCAGATACCAGCCCTTCTCCCCTTCTGCCGGAAACGTCTGCCCGGCCAGATACGCGCGTGCTTCATCCACAGACAGATTCCAGCTGTGGCATGCTTCCTGCGGAGAAATTGCAAGCGCCAGTGCGTGTGCCGGTTCCAGCCGGTTCTTTTTAACTGTGCCAAGATGCAGGCCCGGACGCAGCACATGCAGCCGTCTGGTTGCCGGCATATGTTCCGGCATCAGATACAGCTGCTCTCCAAAAAGAAGCAACCTCCCGGCATCATCTGCCGGTATCTTTCCAAGAAACTCCTGTAATCCTGCAAGATACGCTTTTGCTTCTCCCTTTGCTAGCGGTTTTTCTTCTCCATTCGCACAATATCCCCGGTAATTTTCCGAAACGGTTCCCTCTTTTTCCAGAACCGCAACGAAATGTCCCTCTCCGTGCAGATGATGCGGAAATAACCGGATCGTATCGCCAATCTCCGCTACCGGATGTTTTGTCCATGCCGCTACACCGTCTGCCATTCCCGGATATTTTTTCACCGGCACAATATGAAACTGCGGATGCTGTTCCAGAAAACGGCTGATCGTTCCCTCGTTTTCCTCCGGTGCAAAGGTACAGGTAGAGTAAACCATACGTCCTCCCGGCCGGAGCATGGAGGCCGCACATGCAAGAATTTCCTGCTGCCGCGCCGCACAGATCTGAACATTTTCAGGACTCCACTCCTCACACGCCTGTTCATTTTTGCGAAACATTCCTTCCCCGGAACACGGAGCATCTACCATGATCCGGTCAAAATATTCCGTAAACATTCCCGCAAGTGTCTGCGGACTCTCGTTTGTCACCATCACATTTTTTACACCCATCCGTTCCATATTCTCGGAAAGAATCTTTGCCCGCGCCGGATGAATCTCATTGCTGACAAGGAGCCCTTTTCCCTGCATCGCTGCCGCAATCTGTGTACTTTTGCCCCCCGGTGCCGCACATAAATCCAGAACTTTTTCGCCCGGCTGCGCATCCAGATATGCAGCCGGTGCCATGGCACTCGGCTCCTGAATATAGTACACGCCCGCCTCGTGATACGGATGTTTTCCCGGCTGATCTTCCTTTTCGTAATAAAACCCGTTCGCTTCCCATGGCACCGGCTGCAGGTGAAAGGAAGTTTCCTCAGCAAACCGATTCCGGTCAGTTTTTGACGGATTGATCCGCAGTGCCTGATAACGCGCATCTTCGTAACTGTTTAGAAATGCCGGGTATTCTTCCTCCAGCATTTGTTTCATTCGATCTAAAAAAAGTTGTGGAAGCATATCATTTCTCCTAAATTTCTCCTAAAGTTTTCCAAAAAAACTTGGCAAAATATCCAACAAATAGTAAAATATAAACATGATACAACGAAAGTACATGAGAACAAGACAATTAAAACCGGGCATGAAGCTCGATCATCCGGTCGTTGACCGTCTGGGACGTAATCTCGTTGCCAGAGGTGCCGAACTGGATGATTATATGATTGATTCCCTGTTGAAACTGGGTATTATGTCTGTTTACATCCAGGAGGGGGAAGAAGAGGAAAATCCTGAACAGGTTCCTACTTCTCCGGAAGCAGAAAAAAATATCGAACGGCTCCGTACCGAAGACCGCGCAAAAGTTACCCTTTCTGCCAGTATCCGTGAACGTGTGTCTACCGGTATCCAGTTTATCTACAACAATACGACCTCCGAGGAAATGGTTGCCACCACAGAGAGCATTGCCGATGACCTGATGCGTTCCATTAAAAGCAATGATGCCATCGCAATTGATATCTCCACGCTCAAAACCAGTGACGAATACACCTTCAAACACAGCGTGGATGTAGCAACCATTTCCATGATCGTTGCCAAGCAGCAGGAACTCTCTCCCGAAGAAGTACGGGAAATCGGTGTCTGTGGTTTGCTGCACGACATTGGAAAAACCAAAATTCCAAATGCTATCTTAAACAAACCGGGCAAACTCAATGATGACGAATTTGCCATTATGCGGCAGCACTCGACATACAGTTACAACATGATCAAGGATCGTGCGGAATTTTCTCCGGCTGTCTGCCTTGGTGTTTTGCAACACCATGAAAAGATCAATGGAAGCGGATACCCGATGGGTGTGTCTGCGGAGAAAATCTGCCCCTATGCCAAGATTCTGTCCGTAGCGGATATCTATGATGCCCTGGTTACCGAACGCCCCTATAAAAAAGCCTATTCCCAGAGAGATGCCGTGGAAATGATTATGTCCATGACCATGGAACTCGACATAACTGCCATGAAGAGCTTCCTTGAAAGCATGATTCTATATCCGGTAGACAGCATCGTGGAACTGAGTAACGGCGAACAGGCGCGTGTGGTCAAAAATATTCCGCACTATATTCTCCGTCCTGTGGTTGTCGGGCTTACCAGCGGTAATGTTTACAACCTTGGAGAAGATATCAATTGTGCCAATATCATCATTCTTTAAACAACAGGGAACAGCTTTCGCTGTTCCTTTTTTATTGTGTTACCTCTTCACTTTCAAAAGGCTGTGCCGTCTCCGGCAGAAACGCATCGTAAATATCCACATGATCATAGATACAGCGCCAGCTGCTGGTGGACCCTGCAGTCACACAGATATACTCTTTTCCATCCGGTGTCTGTGCCATACTTGCCGCACAGCTTCCGGACTGATTCACAAAGCCAGTCTTTGCCCCGATAATTTCACTGTGTGTATCCTTATCTTCAATTCTCCGCAAAAACCAGTTGGATATTGTAATCCCATCCGGATGTGGTTTGGATTTTGATGTCGTATAGGTTCGCGTTCCAAGAACTTCCCTGCACAGATCATTGTCCATTGCGGCTTTTAAAATCATTGCCATATCATACGGCGTACTGTAATGGTCATCATTGTATATACCGACACAGTTGGTAAAATGTGTGGTCTCCGACAATCCCATTTTTTCCAGTTCCTGATTCATCATATCCACAAATGCTTCCTGTGAACCGGCCACATAAGTTGCCAGAGAAACCGCAGAATCTGCCCCTGATGGCAAAATGGTTCCATAAAACAGATCCCTTACCGTTACCTGCTCATCCACTTCATATCCGGTATTGCTGCAGTCATTACTATAACTGAAATCTGTGGCATCAATACTGATGGTAACCAGCTCGTCCAGCTGCTCTGGCTTAATATTTTCCGCTGCTACCAGCACGGTAAAGATTTTGGTCATAGATGCTGGAATCATACGTTTCAATGCATCTTTTCCAGCCAGAATCGTTCCGGCATCCACATCAATGAGAATTCCCTGCTTGCTGACAACGGACTTCGGAAGCGATTTTGTCTCTGCGGTCTCCGTAGCGGAATAATCAAATACTTCCTCTGTTTCCGTCGGTATTTCCGATGCCTGCTCCTGCTGCGTCGGCTCAATCATCTTTGGATCTTTTTTGTTCTTTCCCTTTTTCCCCAGCACAACTGCCAATACCAGAACAACTGCTAAAATTACAACTGCTGCAACGGCTATGTACCATCTGTTTTTTCGTTTCTGCATTTTCTTATCTCCTGTCCTGCCTGAATTGCTCTTTTGTATCATAGCACTTTCCGGCTATAAATTGCAATCCATTAGATACAAACGAGACGCAAAATCCGGAAAATACCGTACGTTCTCATCATACCCGGTGCCTCCGAATGCCGGGTGCAAATGTACACCTCCATACATCAGGGCATCCCCGTATGCACAGAAATCCTCCGTTTCCCCATCCATCTTTACAAATTTTGCCAGCAGATGATGTGTCACGGAATCCGGGCGGATATGTACCGGAGCAACCGTGTTGACCAGATCCCCAAACTCCAGAATACTGTACGTTAACGCGCGGTTGGTAAAATGGTACCGTTTCTCTTTTGCAAGTCCTTTGGGATAATACGCATGAAACTGTGTATTCGGTTCCGCAAGTTTCTGCATCAGCATGCCGACTGCCTGTGTCTGATCTTCTGAAACACAGGTCCATTCTGTGAGATTTCCGTCAGCAAATGTCCGCCCACGATAAAATGTGCCCTGCTGCAATACACTACGCCACTTCCTGTACAGTGCAATCTGAGCCCTGAGCTCCTCAAGTTCCTCTCTGGTACAGTCACAGAAATTACATTCATACCCCAGCACTGCGAATGCGGCAACTGCAAAGCGGGTCGTAAGCGGTGTCCGGCGCAGCGTCTGATGGTTCGGACACGCAGATACATGTGCACTCACCGTCGAGAGCGGATACCCGTAACTGTAATTTGTCTGTATGTCCGCCCTGCAACAGGCATCTGTGTCATCGCTTCCCCAGATCTGCGGAAAATAGCACAAAATGCCGGGATCAAAACGGTTTCCGCCTGCTGCACACCCTTCAAATAAAATTTCCGGAAAACGACGGGTCAGTTCCTCCATGCACCGGTACAGTCCCAGCACATAACGATGTGCCACCTCTCCCTGCTGTGCGGCCGGCAGGCTCTGTGAATAATAATCGGAAAACGTCCGGTTCATATCCCACTTCACATAAGAAACCGGTGCCGAAGAAAAGACCTTTGTCATACTGGCAATGATATACTCCTGCACTTCTCTCCTGCCAAGATCCAGAATTCTCTGGTTTCGTCCTTCTGCATGTGGTTTTCCGGGAATTTCAATGGTCCAGTCCGGATGCTTCCGGTAAAGGTCACTGTCCACACTGACCATCTCCGGCTCTACCCAGATCCCAAAAGAAAGCCCCAGATCTGTAATTTTTTTGGCAAGGCGCGATAAGCCGCCGGGCAGTTTTTTTGTATTCGGCACCCAGTCTCCCAATGAAGAAGTGTCATCGTTTCGTCTGCCAAACCAGCCGTCATCCACCACAAACAATTCGATTCCGGCATCTTTTCCCGCCTTTGCCAGCTTTAAGAGCCTGCTCTCACTGATATCAAAATAGCAGGCCTCCCAGCTGTTTAAAAGTACCGGGCGCGGCCTGTTTTTCCAATATCCGCGCACGATATGCTCCCGGATAAACGCATGCATCCGCCGGCTCATGCCTCCCCATCCATCCGGTGCATAGGTCATAAAGGCCTCCGGTGCCTGAAACTGTGCTCCCGGCTCCAGTTTCCACGAAAATTCCCGTGGATTGATCCCCGTAAGAAGCCGGAGTTTTCCAAAACTGCTGACCTCCGCAGTCTCACAGTGATTTCCACTGTAGATCAGATGAAATCCGTAACAGTCTCCCCGATCTTCTCCCGTTTTCGGACGGCTCAGCATCACAAACGAATTTGCCCGGCTCGACGTGGTTCCGGTAAAAGAATCATTGACAATTCTGCCACCGGTCAGCGTCTGGTCACAGCGGTGCATCTCCCGCGCCCATGCGCCGCAAAATGTCGTAAAAATATAATCACTGTCATCAAAATCCAGCTGCAGACTCATCAGACGGGTAAGCTGTACATCCTGACTGCTGGCATTGACAATCTTCGCACTCCGTCCGATCACATCTGCCGCCTCATAGACATAGTAGTAGAGCAACAGCTTCAGATCATACTGCCGGTCCACCATTGTCACACACAGCTGTTGCACTTCTCCCGCACTTCCATAGGAACCCGGAAGTCCGTCCAGCGCATCTTTTTTCCCGGTAATAACGGCATCTTCATAGCGGAAATCCAGAGTCTTTGCCCCATCATAAAGAATGGCCTCAACAAACGGCTCACGGATATCGCCCTTTCCGTACGAAGACATTTCCAGCCGCACATCCTCCAGCGAAAAACCGGCATGCTCTTTTTCACAGATATTCACATTTCCCGGTGCAAACACATGCTTTTCCACAAGAATTTCAAGATCATCCGGATGTTCGATATGAATAGTTCTCCCGTAATACAGATGCTCCGGATGTCCCCCCGGCAGAATGGAAAATGCATATGTTGTATGTGCCGTATCCAGTACGAATGCCTGTCCAATTTTACGAATCATAGCTGTCATCCTTTCTTTTAGCAGTTCTCCTGATTTTTAATTGCTGCATTAATCTCCTGCAGCTTTTTCTCTGTCAAAATATATTTTTTCCGAAATACCAATACCGCGATGAAAAGACCGATCATCGGAATTCCCGCCATCGTCAGCCGCAGTCCCAGCACCGAAGAATCCGCTGCACGCGCAACAACCGCCGCACTTGTATCCTGCTTGAGGTTACAGAGAGACAGACAGATCGCTGCGATCAGCACGGCAACTCCCGAAGCCAGTTTCACAACAAACGTCTGCATGGAAAAAATCACACTTTCATCACGGCGGTGATTTTTCATTTCCCCATAATCTACCGTATTTGCCAGAAATACTGTGGTAAGCACGGTCAGCATGCCAAATGCCGCAAAGATCAAAAATCCCGGCACCACCAGGGCTCCAAGCACAGTATGACCGCCAATCATCAGCACAAGCAGAATCGCATACCCTGCGATTGCCATTCCAAAGCTCAGGTAGAACACACGGATACTGCTCATAAACTTCCGCAGCAGCGGAAACAATACCATCATGGACAAAATCTGTACTGCTCCGCCAAATGTACTAAAAAGTGTATAGCTGTTATACCAGCTCTCCCCACTCACATCATACTTGAAAAAATACAACAGCAGATTGGACGTAATATACAAAGAGCAGTTAATCAGTACAATGGTGATGACAACCGTCATTGCCTGATCGTTGTGAATCAGCGCCGAAAACATCTGCCGTACGGTCGGCGTTTCCATATGAACCGTGGATTTTTCCCGGATCGTCAGACAGGTGATCGTAATAAACAGCACAAACAATACCGCAACAATAAGTGCAAACCAGCGGAAACCCGTGCGCTCATTTCCCTGTCCCAGCATATACACACATTTCATCGTAATAATCGTAACGAGAGCGGAACCGACACCCGAACAGGAACGCGCCATAGTTGTTAAATTTTCGCGCTCTTTTCCGCCTTCTGTAAATGCCGGAATCATCGACCAGAAAGGAATGTCCATCATGGTATAGGTGACTCCCCACACAACATAAGTAATGGCTGCATATGCCACAATCCCACTTCCATTCCATGCCGGCGGTGCGGCAAACATCAGATACAGCACGATCGCATTGCACAGGGTTCCAACCAGAAGCCATGGACGGAATTTTCCCCAGCGTGTTCTGGTTTTTGCAACAATTACTCCCATAATCGGATCGTTAAATGCATCAAACACCCGCGCTGCCATGAGAATAATTCCCATTGCCATCGCACTTACTCCGAGAACATCCTGATAATAATACAGAATATAGCTCGCCGAAAGCATATATACCATATCTTTTCCGACAGCCCCCAGGCCGAATGCCGTTTTTTCTTTTGCTGATAATTTCATTGTATTTCCCCCTTACTCTTCCCGTGCCACCTGAAAATGTTCACAGATTTTCCCCGTCTGCGCATTTTCAATTGTCAAAATTCCTTCTCCGGCCTGTCCGGTCGTCTTTACATAAGTACCACCCATACCTCCCTGTAAACATATGGTCTTTGGACCGATCAGTTCCAGAACACCTTTCACTTCAAACTGCACCGGTTCATTGAAAAATCCCAGCACATTTCCATTTTCATCCAGTGCCCGGATACGAACCGCCGCCATATCATAGGTTCTGCCTTCGGTCAGGTTATGTGCACTTACCTTCACCTCCAGATGTGCCTGCTGCATCGGCTCTTTGATCACGGTCTTTACCACTTTTCCGTCCCTGACAGCCTCAAACTTATAGACCGTGGAAGTCGTCCCCCAGTCCCCGACATATCGTGTGTAAAGCGCAACCGCATCCTTTGGTTTCATGTGATAGCAGACCATCAGCCGCAATGCCAGAAGGTAGAACTTTGCCGGAAGATTGTTCAGCCCGTAATACGCCGTCATGTTAAGCAGCTGCCCCATCAGTCTGGCCTGTTTCGGTTTCATTGGCTCATTTTCGACAATCGCATTTCCGATAAAGTCATTCACAGGAATCGGTCCATGCGCCAGTGCACGATATGGGGAGTCCTCCCGATGATACTCTTTGATTAATTTAGAGTTTTTGTACATCCGCACGGCATCCGCATTTGTAATCATCCAGTTTCCGCTGCGATTTCCGCCCGGATGCTCTCCGATATCCATCGAAGAACTCAGTTCTAAAACCGGTGTATCTTCCTGCTGACTGCTATACACCGCCGCCGCAAGTTTCGGGTTGCGGAACATATCCATCACGCCATGGTAACAGATCCGGTCACCGCTGCCAAAATCCTTGTGCGTATTATAATCAAACATACACCAGCCAAAACTTCCTGCAATATCCGGCTCCTGTGCCACCGCATTTAATACATTTGCATGACGGATTGCATGCTCCGTCCGGTGTTCCTCATCGTCAAACGGCTTGGTCGGAAACATATGCCCGTTATACTCACTGATCAGATACGGTTTTTTCATATCCGGTGTAACTTTTCGTTTCGGATTACACCCCGGATGTCTGCCATCGTGAAGAAAATCGTTGTATGTATAAACATCCTCCAGAAGATGGCTTTTCTTTAGCATCCGCACTCCGCCGGTTGCACGCGTATCGTCCAGTTCATGTGCCACCCGGTTTGTTTCCCTGTAAAAAACATCGTCATCCTGTGATTCATTAATCCGCACGCCCCAGAGAATAATGGAAGGATGATTGCGGTACTGCACGATCATTTCCTTTAAATTCTGCACCGCCTGCCGCTTCCATTCTTCATCCCCGATGTGCTGCCACCCCGGAAACTCGGTAAACACAAGCAGACCAATTTCATCACAACGGCGGATAAAATCCTGCGACTGCGGATAATGGGAAGTGCGCACAGCATTCACGCCAAGTTCTTTTTTGAGAATATCGGCATCGAAAATCTGCATGGATGCCGGTGCTGCATATCCCACATACGGATAACTCTGATGACGGTTTAATCCACGAAGCCGCAATTTCTTTCCGTTCAGATAAAAACCATCTTTCCGGAATCCGGCTTCCCGAAACCCTGTGATATCCACACGCGCATCTATCATTTCCCCATTTTTCCACAAACTTGTCCGGATTTCATACAAATGTGGATTTTCCGGTTCCCACAAACAGATCTCCTGCACTGGAAAAACGGTTTGCACATTTGTCTGTTTTACCGGCTTCTGTCCCAGGGGACTATATGCACCCTCGCCTTTTTTGCGGATTTCCTGCTGCAACGTTATCCCATCCGAAATATTCTGTACCGTAATCTCTGTAGTCACCTGCAGAGGATGTATCTGTGGCTTGACAAATACATCTGCAAGATGTGTCTTATTTCTCACCTGCACGTAAACCTCACGATACATCCCGCCAAAAGTCATGTAATCTATGGCATATCCGAACGGCGGAATATTCAAATTTTCCCGGCTGTCGACACGCACCGCAAGTACATTGTCCTCCCCATATTTCAGGTATTTTGCAAGTTCCACGGAAAATGCCGTATAACCGCAATGGTGCGCTTTCACTTCTGTCCCATTGACATAAACAACCGCATCATGCGCCACGCCCTCAAAGGTCAGTTCCACACTTTTCCCCTGCCACGCTTCCGACGCCATAAAATGTCTGCGATATCCACACAGCATCTGATATGCATGCTCATCAAAGTAATGATACGGAAGCTCTTTGCAGGTATGCGGCAGCCGCACATCCTCCATCTCATTTTCCGGATATACTGCCTCTTTCATGGCTTCTTCCCATGTTTCGGCAAATTTCCAGTCATTGTTCCAATACAACCTCTCCATGCTTCTTTATGCTCCCCTTTCGTTTTACCTCTCCGAAGCAATTCCATACATCAGAATCCCGACAACCTCCTGCAATGCCTGCGCATAAGTAATTTCATTCTGCAGCAGGATATCGCGCTGGAAAAACTGCTCTAACGATGCTTCCAGCATCATCTTTAAAATCGGAATCCGGACCGGACGGATCACACCTTCCTGCATGCCCTGTTCCAACAGGGCAATGGTCGTTTCCCAGCCTGTTTCGAGCCGTACCTCCACCTGATGATAAATCTCCGGATATTTTTCTTTTAACTGATATAACTGTCGAAAATCCGCATCCTGATAACATTCCGGCATCACACCAAGGATTGTGTGAATCTTTTGCAGGGTATCCATCTCCGGATTCTCTACGATCTTCTGCTCACTGTCCTTGATCCGGTCAAACAAATAATCCACTGTTTCCAGAAACAAAGTCTCCTTATCACGAAACACCTGATAAATCGTCTTTTTACTGATCCCTAAAATCTTTGCAATATCATCCATCGTAAATTTCAAACCTTTTTGATTGAATGCCTGCAACGTTCCCTGCATAATGTTCTCTTTCAGTTCTTTATTCATTCTTTTCATCCTTTCTGCCGGAAGGAAACTATTTTCTTTGTTTTAGTTTCCATCATGGTAGCATGTTCTTTTTCTTTCTTCAAGAAACTAAATGCCCAAAAATCGTTTCCGATTTTTGGGCACATTTTTTACGCTGCGTTTTATCCCCGCATCAATTCCCTGCGCACCGTTTTTCTCACAAAATAAAAACAGATGACCTGCATCACAATCGTGATGATCCAGGATGCCGGATAAGAAATAAACAGGAAGTACAACGATTTGTGATGTGGGAAAAATCCAAAAATCCAGAGAATTCTCGTTCCGACCGTACCGATCACCGACAGGATCATCGGCACTGCCGAATGTCCCATCCCCCGCAGTGCTCCGGGAAACAGATCCATAATGCCACACAAAAAATACGGCACTGTTGTAATGGCAAGAATCTCCATGCCACTCTCGATCACATCCTTTTCTCTCGTATATATACTAAGTACCTGCGGTCCGAAAAGCCATGCGCCACATCCCAACAGCAGGGGAACACTGACCGTAAGAATCAGACAGTCGATCAGCACACGATCCATACGTTTATATTTTCCCACACCATAATTCTGACTCGTAAAACTCATACATGCCTGTGTAATGGAATTTACCGACATATACAAAAATCCCAAAATATTATTTGCCGCTGTATACCCCGCCATCGCCGTATCTCCGAAGGAATTCACGGAAGACTGCAGCAGCGCGTTTGAAAAGTTAATAACCGTACTTTGAATCCCGGCAGGAATTCCCACCTGAAAAATCTGCAGCAGATAAACCTTTTTTATTTTCAGCTTCGAAAAGCGCAGCTGATAGCAGCTGTCGGTGCGGTACAGGCATAACAAAACCAGAATGCAGGAGATCATCTGTGCCGTAATCGTCGCAGTAGCTACGCCTGCCACCCCCAGATGAAAACCGATCACAAGAATCAGATCCAGCAGTGCATTGGCACATCCGGAAATCACCAGAAACAACAACGGCCGCTTGGTATCTCCCACCGCACGCAGAATCGCTGCCCCATAATTATAGAGCATAAAAAACGGCATCCCCAGAAAATAAATCCGCATGTAAAGGGTTGACTGTGCAATGACATTGTCCGGCGTTCCCATAAGAAGCAGCGCACCTTTTGCACTGATTACCCCGATTCCAGCCATGAGAATTCCGCTGATCAGTGCCAGCAGAATGGCGGTATGTACCGTGTCTGACATTTCTTTTTCCCTGCCGGACGCAAAAAAACGTGCCGCAAGCACGTTAGCCCCCAGCGAAATTCCGATAAACAGATTGGTGAACACGTTGATGAGTGCCGTGGTCGATCCCACTGCCGCCAGTGCCTGTTTTCCCGTAAAATGCCCCACAACAATGATATCCACCGCATTGAACATCAGCTGTAAAATTCCAGACAGCATGAGTGGGAGTGCAAACGAGATCAGTTTATCCATGATCGAACCATTGCACATATCTATTTCATATTTGTTTGTTTTCAAATTTTCTCTACCCCCTTTTCGGTTCTGTTATCCCTCTGAGCCATAAAATACGCCGCTACTGGCGGCGTATTTGTTTGTCCTTATACATTCTCTGATCTGCGATCTCGATCAGTTCCATTATATTTTCATATTTTCCCACGGCATATCCCACGGAGGCAGATACCGGAATCTCACTGTTTTTCTGAATCGGCTTCATCACCTGCCTCCACTTTTCAATGACATCTTCTGCAATCTCCTGTGTCCCATCCGGAATAATCATAAGAAATTCATCCCCACCGTAACGGTAAGCATTGGTTTCCTCACTCGTCACTGCTGCCCGAATGGATCCCGCAATTTTGGCAATCAGCTGGTCTCCGTACAAATGGCCAAACGTATCGTTTACATATTTCAACTGGTTGACATCCCAATAAATAACCGCAACCGGGCGTTCTTTTGGCTCCATATGTTCCACTGTTTCAAGCAGTTTATTTTTGCTGTAAAGTCCCGTCATATCATCCATGGAAGCCGCCTGTACCATACGCATTGCATTTTCCATGGACTTGCGCACAATACTGTTTACACTGTTACTTACATAATAAAATGCAACCGCCATCAGCGATCGCGGCATCACATAATAAAGTGCCAGCGTAACCATAGGATTTTCGTTTACTTTGTTGAGCAAAAACACACCATCCTTCTGCAGATGATCCAGTGATGTCGCCGTCAGCAGTGCCATGTTTGCATCACATACCCCAAAATAATAGCCCACATAAGTACTGATCGTAATCACAACCACTGTAAATATAAAGGCATAAACCGACAGTCTCTTTGAAGTATACATACTTGCAATGATAATCGGGATCATCATAATAATGATCATATGGTAGGTAAGGGATGCACTCGCGACCATGACGATCAGCCCGATGGCCGTAACGCTGAGATACTTGGTAAATGGGTGTTCAAGCCCCATCTTCACAAGCAGCAATCCATAAATCAGTGCCAGCACACATGCCGCCACATAGCCTCTGGTAAAAATCGCCTGATCCACGATAAAAATATGCAGGCAGTTCAGAATCATCACAAACGAATAGAATAAAATGCAGATTCCCACCACACGGAACGAAAAAATATTCTGTGTCACATCCTCCTGCTCGTAAAAAGCATCTTTATTTATAATTTTAGATAACAGTGCCTTGCAGGTGCTCATCCATATATCCTCCAGCTTTGTCTGCCTTTAGTATAACATATTCCTGCATGAGTTTCACTACTTTGATGAACTTATAAATTCATCAGGAAAATTTTCCATAACTTTTTGTCAGTGTTCTGCCATTTTTTCTATCGTGCCATGCATAACGGAATCAGTCCCTGCAAATGAAACTTCATCTATGATTTTACATACCACATCAATAACCTTTACATCTATCTGGTTAGTCTGCATAAAATCAACGGTATCTTTCTTAGTCGCATGCGCTTATAATTTGCTAAGTTCATCCATCATCGCCGGACGATTTCTATATTTTATCTTCCATTCTTCGACAATTGTTTCCACAATCTCAGATCCACCTTTAATCCGCTTCATTCTCCGCAGCAACGCTACCAGATCTGCATAATGTTTTCGATTTCCGGTGCATGAAGCCATCTTGTTTACTTCACCCTGATATTTACTTAAAATCTGCTTTGGATATTCTTTTTTCAGGACATTTTCATACGACTGCACTGCATACAATCCAGAACTTTTTAATACATATGCAAGCAACCGGTCATATAATTTTTCTTCCTTGTACAATCTGTCTATATGTGCATTTGGCGGAAGTTTTTTGAACAGTTCTTCTCGTTTTATCAGCCATTCCTTTTCTGAATATTGTGCTTTCAATTCTTTATAAATGTCTAAATCTCCCGCACTTTGTTCAAGTACTAATTTCCAAAGTTGTTCGATATACGCACTTTTGTTTCCCTGTAAACGATAAATCTCCTTTTTCTTCTGGATATATTCTAAAACCTGACCTCGATACGCTTTGTCCAATTCGATGCTTTCATCCAATACCTGAAGCACACGATCATATTCTTTTTTCTCAAAATATCTGTCTATGTAATATCTTCTTACCCCGGAATTGTTCCAGTATTTTTTACATATTTCTTCCAGCTGATCCTCTGGTGCATTTTCCTCTTCTAATGTTTTCAGATATGTTACCGTCCATTTACCTACCGCATAATCTCTGCTCCAACCAGAATCTTTTTTTTCTGCTTTCTCAATCATTTCCTCCATAAAAGAAAGTTTATCCTGCTCGTACTCCGGTTCCTTAAATTCTTCCATAATGATCTGTTCGATATATTCTTCCAAATAATCGATAACAGAACCATCCATATGCGTGGTAAACCAGATAAACATTTTCCTTTTATCCTGTGCATTAACCTTAGTAAGCAACTCTAACCACAGTTGATAAATCTGCTCTGCCAACATACTTGTTTCCCCACCGGAATCATCCATGTCGACATTCCCCAACAACACAAAAATATGGTTCATCACATGAAACGCACTTATGTGGCTTCCATTGTCGATCATGCGACGGACATCTTTATCTATGATTTCTTCCAGCTCCAACATAAAATCATATGCCTGATAATAATTGATAAAATGATCTCTTCCCAGATAACGATCCGCTATTTCATCAATCTGTTCAAAATAATCTTCGACATCCTCGTTTGTTGCACATTTGTTTACCATATTCCGAAAACGAAGCAATAATTTTTTATCTTCTGCCAAGACAGACACAAGAAATGCTTGCACAATATCCCTTTCTGCAGATGTCACCAGTTTTTCCACAGCAGCTGATTTTTTCTTATAATCACAGACGGTAACTGCAGGCTCAAATAAATCCATGCTTTCCGCATCCGCATCATCGTCCATGTCCTCGTTGTCTGTATCTTCTGGCTCATTTTCATCCATAATATCCGCAGTCCATTCATATAACACCGCTGCCATATGCTTACAATTATTTCCACCTGCTGCATAGGGGCACGAACAGTACATATCTGTAACTTTCCCGTCATTTAAGGAAATCTCAACCTCGTAGTCCTCGGTTCCAACGACATCAGCTCGTATATCATCGTGTCCGATCTCTATATTTTCAACTGCACCATCACAATAATAATCATATCCCCGCTCTAAAATATGTGATGCAAATAGTTTTTGCCAATTCATATTGTTTCTCCACATTTGTTTTTTATTTCTTTACAAGAAAAACAGCCAGTCAGCTATTTCCATGCAGGAACAAACTCCCTGTTCCTGCATATCTTTTTAATCATTCCATCCATGCGCATAACAGCGGATATACTTATAAATCCTGCGCCTTGTACACAGCATAACCTTCATAATAATAACTATGATCAATGCCTTTCATGTACACTTCTCTATCATCAACTTTGTCCGTCAAAGCCTGCTTTAAAATGTATTTTATTTCGATATCTTTAATCGGGCTTCTTTCCATCGCAAGTAGATAATCTTCTTTATCTACAGTACTCCAATCAATGATCTTGTTTAATTCTTTTTTCAATATTAAATCAAGCCATATTCTTGTGCTTCGTCCATTGCCTTCCCGGAACGGATGCGCAATATTCATCTCAACATACTTTTCAATAATTTCATCAAATGTTGTCTGTGGCATTTTCTCAATGTTCTCAATTGCTGTCTTAAGATACATCACTGGTGCAAATCGAAAATTACCCTTTGCAATGTTTACCGTTCGTATTTTTCCAGCAAAATAATAGATCTCATCAAACAGGTACTTATGAATCGCTGCCAGCATCTGAAAGGTTCCAACTTCATATTGATTCAGGTATTCATTTTCAAATAATTCAACAGCCTTCTTCTTACTTATCTTTTCTTCCATTCTGGCCAGTTCCGTGGAATCCGTAATATTAAGTTTGTTTTCTAAAGTCATAATTATTCCTTTCCGAATACTGCAATCTCCATACTTATTTTCTACTTCATTTCAAGGATTCTTTCTACTTCCTGATTTAATTCATCACTGAAGTCTGATAAATCATCATATGTAATTACTTTCAATCTTATAAGACGAACGATATCCCATATTACCTCTGACTTACTCATCTCCATGATAACTCCTGGATGACGCTTATCTTCTTTTATCCGTTTTTCAAGTTCCCAGAATTTCTCTGATGCAGGCTTTTTATCATCATTCAGAAAATTTGCATACTCTTTAACAAGACCTTCCATATAATTTTCCTGCCAGCCTGATAATCTTTCTCGAAATAGCTTCCAATCTTTTTTACTTATGTCCATGATTTTGAACCTCCTCAGTCTCATGTTAGTCTCAACAAACGATTTCAAAAATAAGACTGTCTTGAGACTACGACTTTATAATTCACCTGCAAATCCCGGTTTTATCGCATTTTGCTGTATCATACAGTCTCACCTGGTCTCAAATCTCGTGAGACTTCGTTGAGACTAACTTTGAAATATTCGTTTTTTCAGAAATCATTTTAAGAATCACGCACTCTTTAGAAAGATTCTTCTTAGAATATTCTGATTTTAGCCACTTGATTTTTCTCAAAATTTCTACGACATTTTCTATGACATTCCCCATCTTCATTATAAGAGTTACTTAAACCAAATTTGTGCCTTTAACCAATTCAGTTTTTATCTTCTCCTGACTTCCACACATAGAGCTTTTACATTCAGGAAAACTCTATATCTCATTTTTATTCTATGAATACATACTTATCAACCGCCGACTTTTCTTCTCCAATCGCCGGCTTTTGGTAATCAATCAACGACTTATTGACTGCAACAGCCAATTTTTTTAATGAATCAGCGGTTTTTTCAACAATAGTTTTTCCAACTTTTGAATTATAAATAACCGCCTGCAACATAAAAGCATTTGTATGATAAACAGGATCTTTTAGTCCCACCTGCTCCAACTCATTACACATACGATTAACACCTTCGCCAAATTCTTTTACAAATTTACCATAATATTTTTGCAAACTCAATAAACTTCTTACATTCATCAATATCTACTGTTTGATTAACAGGGTTCATATATAGCGTTTTTTATGCGCCAAAAGTTGATCTAATATATGCCATGCCTCTCCATTGAAATCATTTGAGACCATTATTTCTTCACTATTCATTCCTATTATTCTTGTATTTGTCATAGCAATGTTCTTTTTCTCTTTTAAATATTCAATTATATCTTTAGAAAGATAGTTATCTAGTCCTCCATAGGTCGCATGAGAAATGTAGTCTTATTAAACTATTCTTTCAAAGTAATATCTCTCATTAGCTTTTGTACTCCCTCTGACCGTATCAGCATCCTCATCTTTTCATCCCCACATTCAACCTCAGGCTTACCACACCTCAGATTATCCGTATGTTCTGACACACAACAATCTTTATGCCAGCATTCACCCATAAGATTCCCTTTAACAGACCACTTTTCATTTTGTGTAAATTCACCAACCAATGACTTCATCACACGTTCTGTAGAATATCTCTTAAAACCTGCTATGTACTGTAATGTTTTCTCATCATCAATCCTTGATAAATCGATTCTGTGATTCTCAACTGCCCCCAAAACCTTCTCACGGATTTTTATTTTATCTGTCTTTCCGGTGCCTGTCCATTCTACCAGCTTGTCAAATGCAAGAATTAGGTACTCAAAACAAATCATATCCAGAATTACAATCCTTCCTTCCGACTTATTTGTTATTGACTTCAACATACGATACTTGTTGTGAATGTCCTGATTATCAACCACATAATCAAATGCAATATAGTATTTATTATCCTCTTTAATATTCAAGTCTAATATACTGCATCCAATAATCCCTGATGGCTCCCTTTACTCTCAACGGCAAGCTCATTGTCAAAGAAAAGCTGATTAACTAATTTCCAGAAGTGAAGCCCTGCACCGGTATCCTCTGTCCATAAATATCTCATATCACAACTCCTCTTCCAGCGTTATCCTGTTATTATCAA